>Ga0315320_10000409_pt1 | contig 35364 bp, 28 predicted proteins | sample M140m21515metaG_FD_203458 | JGI IMG/M metagenome (GOLD analysis project Ga0315320, IMG submission 203458) | Ammonia-oxidizing marine archaeal communities from Monterey Bay, California, United States - M1 40m 21515 | ecosystem: Environmental > Aquatic > Marine > Coastal | place: USA: California... | reverse complement strand
AACTCGACCATTCAAACTCGACCATTCAAAGAAGTGTAAGAAATAATGGCTAAGAAAAAGGCTAGTGCCATCCAAGCTCTTACGATTGCACTGATCATTTTTGTCATGTGCACGTTTGTGCTAGCAGTGACAACCTATGTCTTCTATGCCCAAAACCAAGATGCTAAAGTTGCAAAAGCTCAGGCTGAAACCGCAGCAAATGAGGCCCGGCAAAGCCTTACCGCATCGCAACAATCCCAAAAAGATTTGCTTGAATCACGTATAGGTGTCGACCCCGGCGATTCTATTGATGCAGTTGACAAAGAATTAGCGAGCCTTCAGGACACGGCAAAAAAATATGGTGGAGATGAAAACACGACACCAACATACCGTGGCCTTATTAAAACGTTTAATAACGCGCTCAAAAGTGCGAATGCCGACAATGCAAGTTTGGCCTCAGAGAACCGTGACCTTCAAGGCAAACTAAAAACGACTCAAAGCAATCTTCAAGAAACGCAGTCTTCTCATAATAAAACAATGGATGAGAAACAAACCGAAATTGATGCTATCGGAAAGGCTCGTGAAGAAACAGCCGCGAAGTTTACTGCCGAAACGGAAGAACTTACCCGAGCCCTAAATGCCGCAAATGACAAGGCAGCACGACTCGCTGACCTCGAGAAGCAGATTCATGATGAAGTTGCTCCTTACATTACACCAGACCGCCGCGACAAATTTTCTTCCGCCGACAATGCAGCAGATCAAGTCGCAATTGTTCTTGAGGAACTTACCGATCGTGACAGCCTGATTCAGAGACAGAATCAAGTGCTTGGCGCTATGCGAATCGCGGACCCAGCGCTGCAACGTACGATCTTGGCCGCCACACCAGCAGATGATCGAATCGACGGTTTCGATGGTCGAGTTATCGTTGTGAACGAACTTGAACGTTCTGTTCTTATGCGGTTCCCGAGAACAATTGGCATTCGGCCAGGAATGCTCTTTTTCGTTTACGAACCCACCGAACAAATGCCTCTCATTTCTTCTAAAAAAGGGATTCTGGAAATCGTGTCAGTAGAGTCTGGCACAGTTGCACGGGGACGCATTCTCAATACATCGAATTACAACCCCATTGTTAACGGGGACGCAGTTGCAACAAGTCTCTGGAGTCCTCTCATGCCTCTTGAAGTTGTTTTTGTCGGTCACATCCAAATTGATCGCGACTCAGAAACAGACGATCAGGCACTCGAAGATCTCATCAAAAAAGTGGGGGGGGACGTCACCCAAACGGTAAGCCATACTACTTCTTTACTCGTCGACGCCGGCATCCCGGATCAAACTGGGGCTGCAGACGAAAACCCAGGATGGGATGACGCGGCAAAGCAGCGACGACGCATAAATCTCCAACAAGCGAATAAACTTGGGATCAAAGTTGTTCGGATTGATGGTTTCTTAGAACTTTTCGGCCTCGAAGAAAACTACTTCGATGCAGACCATCTCGTCACACCTACGCCATAATTGCAGATGTACTACACACGGTCGTGGTGCATGCTTGTTGTTGCTTCGGGCTAATAGTGCAATACTCCCTACCAAAGTCAGGAGTTCGTCTAGCACCTTTCTTAATAAAGCTGAGCCAATACTCTGATACTTCGTTAGAGTGCCTTAAGGATTTACAAATGTTTTTTCGCCAACATGTGCTCAACTTACTTGCCAGCCTCTTCCTTCTCACAGGTACACTTCAACCACTCGAGGCCGCAACTCTAGAGCCCATTCAAAATAAAGATGGATATGTCTCAATCTTTGATGGCCAATCACTCAACGGCTGGAAAGGGAACAAGAAATTCTGGAGAGTTGAAGATGGCATTCTCATCGGTGAAACAACGTCCCCACTGAAGGCAACAACGTATCTTATCTGGCAACATGGAAAAGTGGATGACTTTGAACTCCAGCTCGAATACCGTATTACTAATGGCAATAGTGGAATCCAGTATCGAAGCCAAGATCTCGGTGGATTTCGTGTCGCGGGATATCAAGCGGACATGGAATCCGGACCCAATCATAGTGGGATACTTTACGAACAAAATGGCCGAGGAATCGTTACAAAACGAGGTGAGCGAACGAGTATTGAAAATGATGGCATGAAAAAAATTGGGGAGCCAATCGATACAGGCGGGAACCTTCAATCTAAAATTCTAACCGGGGATTGGAATACGTATCGTATTGTTGCTCGCGGCAACCATCTCCAGCACTTTATCAACGGCGAACTCATGTCGGAAACAACCGACAAAGAAAGTGGAAAGCAAAAAGCTAGTGGCATCCTTGCCTTTCAACTGCATGCAGGGCAACCCATGAAGGTTGAGTTTAAAAACATTCTGTTGAAACGTCTTCGACTTACAGGCAACCGCAAAAAACTCCTTTTGCTAGCAGGGCGAGCGAGCCATAAGCAGGGTGCTCACGAGTTCAGAGCAGGCTGCCTCCTCTTCCAAAAATGCCTTCAGGATTCTGTCGGCGGCACCTTGATTACAGCAGTTCACACAGACGGCTGGCCGAATGACCCAACAGCATTCGATAATGCTGATGCAATTCTCTTATTTTCTGATGGTGGAAACGGGCACCCTGTTATCCAAAGGAATCGACTGGCGCAGATTGACGCCCTAGCGAAACGTGGTGTTGGCATTGCATGTCTTCATTACGGCGTAGAGGTGCCTAAAGAAAAGGGTGGTGCTGAATTCCTAAATTGGATCGGTGGATTTTTTGAAACCAATTGGTCCGTAAACCCGCACTGGACTCTTGCAGCCACAGAACTTGCTAAAAATCATCCAATTTGTAACGGCGTGAAACCGTTCGAAGTAAATGATGAGTGGTATTATCACATGAGATTTCGTGAACCCAACGATGACGTCACCAAAATCCTGACAGCTATTCCTCCCAACAGCACGCGAGAACGTCCAGATGGCTTACACAGCAACAACCCAACTGTCCGTTCAAACAAAGGCCACCGTGAAGTTCTTGCATGGGCCTACGAACGCCCTGACGGCGGCCGTGGATTCGGATGCACCGGGGGTCACTTTCATAACAATTGGGCAAACGATGAATTCCGAACCCTGATACTTAACGCACTCGTTTGGACGAGTGGAATTGCTGTACCAAAAAATGGTATTACTTCTCACGTCTCGGATGTTGAATTAACAGAAGATCTCGACCCTCCACCCCCACCTCGAAAGAAAAAAAAAGCTTCATAACAGCCTACTTCTGTTCAACGCAGTCGTTTTACCCAACCATCCATAAAGAATAATTTGCAACACCCTCAAATAAAGGAGCAGACCTATGCCAAAATTAACTGTTGAAGGATTTGGTGTTTTTGAAGTACCTAAGGGAAAACGACTCGTCAACGCGATGATTGATGAATGCGACGTCGATCAGTTGCACGCTTGTGGTGGCTTTGGAAGGTGTACAAGTTGCCGCGTTGAATTTGTATCAGGTGAGCCAAAAGCCATGACACACGCAGAAAAAGATGTCCTTGAGGCAAGAGACTTGTCATCAACACCTGGGCTTCGCCTGTCGTGCCAAATTGCATGCAACGAAGACATGGAAGTCAAACCGATCAGCCGCCTCGAGGGTTCTGGAAGAGCGGATGCCGGAGGCCGCCCCGGAGACGAAATTGAACCAGCACCTGAATGGTGCTAGGTAATTAACTCCGTAAGGTGATTATCGCCCAGGACTTCAAAACTGGAATCCATCGAACACTCGTGAACACCGTACTACCCCGAATACGCTTATGAAACCGAAGGCCTTACCTGTGAAACGGAGCGAATAGCATTACGAATGAACTCGTACGACTCTTTTGCCGTTGCATGCCACCTATAACTCTGCCTTGGTAATTCAACATGCAAACCACCGTGATATCCAACTGCAAAAAGTTCATGCAAAACCGGAATGAAATCAATATCGCCGCTTCCCAATGGCAGATGTTCGTGACGACAGACACGCATGTCATCGATATGCACATTGACAATTCGATCACGAACCAGACGAACGGTCTCGTCTAATGGCCTCTCTCCCAGACACTCCAGATGACCAATGTCAATTGTTAACCCAAGACCCTTTGGTTGGTTGAGTCTCTTTAGCAATTCTTCGGCACGGGTTACGGTGTCAATAAACATCCCGGGTTCTGGTTCAAAACCAAGCACCACACCCCGCTTTGTAGCATAGTCAAGCACCTCTCCAATACCATCTAGCAGCTTTCTCCAAAGCACCTCCTGATCGTCATATGAGTTGACGGCACCCGACCACAGAGACACACAGTCTGCCTCGAACTCTTCTGCCAGATTAATTGCCTTGTGAAGAAATCCTATCCTGCGATCCCGTTCATCTGGCCTATCGGAAAGAAGAGTTGGGTGGTGTTTTATTTTTGGATCAAGAAGGTAACGAGCTCCCGTTTCAACAACGCACTTCATTTGAGTTCGTGCCAAGGCCTGCTGCCAATCACGAACTTCCGACACCAATGTTTTGCTATACGGATTAAGAAAGTGTTGGTCAGGCGTAATGGCTATGGACTCATACCCTTGATCACAAAGTGCTAAAAGGGCTTCTTGAAAATCTACGTCTCCTAAACTATTTGTGCTGTAACCAATTTTCATTCGATATCACAATCACGTTGCGGCAGCAAGTCGGCGACCAAGAACAAACCATACCAGAAGAGCAAGTACAACTACGGCCCATTGTTCACCACAAAACGCAAGCACCATCACAGCGTCGAGCGTAATAATGGACATAATCGCATTACCAACTGCTGCTTGCATTCGATGTGGCACCGGATTCATAACAGCTTGGCCGCAACGAGCAAGGATATAAAATCCTAGCACAACCCAAAGGGCGTACCACATGATGAGGCGGCCTTCCGTAAGCCATATTGAAAATTCAGGCTGTTTCATTTCCATAACAAACAATGGCGACGACCCTGAAAGAATAAGCCCGAGCAGCATGATAAAAGCACCGAAAAAAAGTTTTTTTCTGCTACCAGTACTGACCTCATCATGAGCGAACAACGTAATGCCCCCAACATAGACTCCTACCCCACAAGGAATCATCCACATCGGCAGCGACGGAGAGCCCGCAGCAACCATGCCAAGAGACCAATTAAGACTCCGACAACCACCCATGACCATAGGTCCCCACCGTGTGCCTTTGGCATAGCGGTTATAGCAACAGATTGCCGCGGCAAGTGTCACTCCCAAGCAGGCAGGCGCCATTTTATTCACATATGCCGAGGCTACACACGCGAAGGCGACGCCAAAAACAAGCAGCGAACCCGCTACAAGACCAGCGACTTCTCTAGAAACTCGACCACTTGGAAGCGGCCTGAATGGACGTTCTACGTGGTCAATCTCAAAATCCACAACATCGTTCTGAACCATTCCGCCAGCATAGAGACATAACGATGATGCAATTACTAGCCAACCGACTAGAGGAAGACTTGAATATGTACCGAAGCCCCCAACAACAAGAAATCCTGCCAGTGGATCAGCCGCTGCTGTAGCAAGATTTGGTAAACGAATAAGTTGCAACCAATTGACTAGTGATGACATGAGCACCGGTTTGGAGGGAGACTGTGTCATATAAAGAAAATCAACTAGCTTGAGGCACTACGATATCTTGCCAGCGCGGCCTGAAAAACAATTCTTGATAGCCCGACTGAAATAATTGCTGCAGCACACGTCAAGAAAATCATGCCCCACGCATTGCCCGAAAGTGGAAGAGCAATGGTCCCTGCAGGCACATTCACAACAAGCAAAATCGGAATAACAAACGTACAGACCATTCGGAGTGGCCCCCCCCATGGTCCAGCATATATCTCGGCAGGATACCTTGAAAAATTTGTAATGTAAAACCAGAAGTCATACAGGCTTTGGTTTCTTCCCATCAAAATAGTTGCGGCAGCCAGCATTATGATTAGGCCGTACAAAATCGCTACACCACAAGCAATAAGTACCGGATACAGAAACCATGCAATGAGCGGTGGAGCAACGGAAAAGCGAGAGGTTGACCAAACCAATAGTGCAACTCCGACGATTCCGTTGGCCATAGATGAAAAATCAAACCTGTGCATTGAGAGTAAAAATTGAGCATCAAGTGGTCGTACAAGAACCGAATCGAGCCCTCCAGTGCGCACCATCTCAGTGAGTTCTGAAGCACTGGGCATAAACAAGGTTTGAACAATCGAATTAATGATCAATCCTGTCGCAACAAATGCAAAAAATGGCTCACGGGACCAACCGCTATTACGACCTATTTCCGGAGTAAAGCTAAATATCAGAAGGTAAAATGCGAGATTCATCGACATCCACCCAAGACTCGTCAAGCACTCAAGCAGAAAATTTGCTCGAAAGGTCATGTCACGCACCAGACACGCCCGTGCAAACGTCGAGAAAATTTTAAAATACCGACCCATCTGAATCTCCTCGGAGACTAGCCACCAAAACCGCTGTATCGTTTTGTGCCCCGCCACCAAACAAAACGACAGACACCGATCATGACAAGAAGCCACGTAAGCTCGATAAGGAGTCCTGCAACAAGCTCCCATCCCGTTATTTTACCAAGCCAGACTGCTGCCGGAAAATAAGCCGTGTACTCAAACGGTAAAAACCGAACAACATCTGCAAGGCTTACCCCCGCCAGCCCTGTTGGAATATCTGCGAGCATATCGATAGGAAACATGTGTCCTGAGAGCAGGTATTGAAATAGCATGTAGGCAAATATGATGCTCGAAACTTCAAGGAACCAAAATGCAATCATTCCAAGAGTTGCTTCGAGAAAGAATCCGAGCAGAAATGAAAGAAGTAAAGACAATACATACGCAACAATAGTTAGTCCATCAGGTGCCGGTGGAAAATAACTGCGGCAGAAGAATAGGACTGAGACAAAAGGAAGCATGGCTACGATGTAGTAAACAAGTTTGTGGGCGATACGAGAAGCAAGAAGAAAACCGATGTAATCGACTGGTTGAATCAAATACTTCTTCACCGATCCATCACGAATACTTCGGGAGATGCCTCCTGCAAGACCAGGCATGCTCGAAAAAGCACGAGTAATCATTGCAAGTAAATAGTAAGCAACAATATTATCACGCGAGTAGCCTGCAATATCTGTTCTGTCTGAGGCGTTAAAGACTGCCGTCCAGAGAAAAACCTGCGTGACAATCGGCAAGAACCGCATCACAGTCCCTAACGCAAAGTCGGTGCGATACGCCAGCCGCTCCTCAAGACAGATGATAAGCATCCGCCACCATGACTTCAGACCAGATAACCAGCCGTACGACACCCGAAGCCGCGATGACTCTGTATGAGCACTCATGCCAGACTCGCCCCCTGCTCTCGGTCGTGATTCAGCTGGCGACTTGCAGCCCCACGAAACAGACCTGCAACAATTTCTTCCAAGGGCACATCCTCAACAGAAACATCTCTAACCTGCTGACTCGCTAATAGTTTTGGCAAGACATCTGCTATCCGTGTCCGATCGATTCGCAGTGACACACGGGGACCACGAACTTCACAAGAAAATCCAAATTTTTCTATTTCGCCTTCAGCAGGTGGCTGTTCAAGATCAAGGGTGACAACCTTGTGTGTTGTAAAGCGATCAACGATTTGCTCAAGGGAGCCGTCATAAAGAATACTGCCCTCTGTAACTACAACAACACGCTCACAAAGAGCAGCAACGTCTTTCATATAATGCGTTGTCAGAACAACAGTGACTGATCGCTGCTTTTGAACGTGCCTTAGAAATTCATGGATTGTGTGTTGCGCTACCACATCAAGACCAATAGTTGGTTCGTCGAGAAACAGTACTTCAGGCTCGTGGAGCAATGCTGCAATAAGTTCCAGCTTCATTCGCTCCCCAAGAGAGAGTTCCCGCACTGGTTGCCCAAGAAGCCGAGAAACTCCGAGCATGTCAACAAGTTCATCATGGATTTGTGCAAATCGGACGGGTTCAATTCGATAAATTTCTTGGTGGAGCCTGAAACTTTCTGCTGCCGGTAGATCCCACCAAAGCTGATTTTTTTGGCCCATAACCAAGGCAAACCGACGGCGAAAATCATCGGCTCGATCCCATGGCACATGGCCCAAAACGCTGGCACTACCCCGTGTCGGCGTAATAATGCCAGAAAGAAGCTTCAAAAACGTTGTCTTACCCGCCCCATTTGGTCCAAGCATGGCCAGAAATTCACCACGACCGACACTCAGATTCACACCACGTAATGCATGGATTGTTCGATTTTCACGGTGAAAGAGCCCTCGAACGCTTGCCCAGAGGCCTTCCGGCTTGTCATAGACCCGATATTCCTTGGTCAGATCATTGACCTCGATTACCCGGTCACTTTTTGTTTCACTGCTGTTGTACATATGCGGAAGTATAGGCCAAAACAATAAACGTGCTGCTACCAAACAATTTGCTTAAAAATTAGACACAGGATTTCGAGATGTATCGAATTGGGATCGGTCATGATACGCACCGACTCGAGCCGGGAAACGGGCTCTGGGTTGGTGGTCTTCAAATTCCTCACAGCCAGTCGGCTGTTGGACACAGCGATGCTGATGTCCTGCTACACGCAATTACAGATGCTGTTCTCGGAGCAGCCGCACTCGGTGATATCGGTGAAATTTTTCCGAATACCGACGAAAAAAACAAAGACCGCTCATCTAGCGAAATGCTTGCAATAGCGTTTGATAAAGTACGCAATTCAGGCTGGAGCATTGTAAACATGGACTGCATTGTTTTTACTGAAAAGCCAAAAATCCTTCCCTATCGGGAGCAAATCAGACTGCACATAGCCGATTTATTGGCTATCGACAGTAGGCAGGTTTGGTTAAAAGCCAAGACTGGCGAACGTGTGGGACCAATTGGTGAAGAGCGAGCAATTGCAGCAGAGTGCGTTGTGTTGCTTGAGACAACTGAAGCAGCAAACAAACGCTAGATTCACAACAAACTTTGAAGCACCTCGGGAGACATACAGAAATATGGCGGAAAGAAATTCATCAACTCAGAGTTTTCCGAAGATCGAACTTTACAACACATTAAGCCACCAGAAAGAACAATTTATCACAGTTGTTCCGGGAAAGGTCGGCATGTATCTCTGTGGACCGACTGTCTACAAGCCGAGCCACATCGGACACATGGTTGGTCCAGTTATCTTTGACACGATTAAGCGACATCTTGTCTATTCGGGATGGGAAGTGACGTGGGTTGTGAATATCACCGACGTTGACGACAAACTTATTGCTGAGAGTAGAGCACGAAACATGTCGATGACTGCTCTTGCTGAGGAAATGACCGCCGACTATCTCGATAACCTGTCTGCCCTCGGTGTTCAAGGTATCGACACCATGCCGAAAGCAACTGACCACATTGAAGGTATTGTCAAATTCATAGAAGGTCTCGTTCAAAAAGACTTCGCGTACCCTGCGGATGGTGACGTGTACTTTGATGTCACCAAGGATGAAGACTACGGAAAACTGACGAATCGATCTCCTGAGAAAATGCAGGGCGAAGGCGGTGCTACGGTGAGTCGAAAACGATCAGCCGCCGACTTTGCACTCTGGAAAAAAGCGAAGCCTGGCGAACCTTCATGGGAAAGCCCTTGGGGGCCAGGACGGCCCGGCTGGCATATCGAATGTTCTGCAATGAGTGAAGCACTTTTGGGCAGTCATTTTGACATCCATGGAGGCGGGCTTGATTTAGTTTTCCCCCACCACGAAAACGAAATTGCCCAGAGTGAATCCCTCCATGAGTGCCCAATGGCTACTTACTGGATGCATAACGGGCTGATGCAGGCAGCGGGCGCAGCAGGAAAAGTCGGTGGCCGTCCGCGAGATGGCAGTGGCACTCCAGATGACATGGCAGCTACCAAAATATCGAAGTCGACTGGAGCCGAGCCGTTCAAAGAACTACTCATGAGGCATCGAGCAGAAGTAATTAAACTTCTACTCTTATCAACGCATTATCGCAGCCCAATTCACTTTGGTGAAGAACCGCTCGGAGAGTCTGCTCGAGCATTGGAAGCTTTCGAGCGACTTTTCAGCCGCTATGAACGACTTTGCGGCAATTCCTACTACACACTTACAGAACGCAATCGCCACGATGGCGATATGGCGATTTCTGAGTTTCACGGAGACACCAAAGAGCACATCTCAGCATTGAGAAATCGTTTCCTGGAGGCAATGGATGATGACTTCAATACTGCCATAGCAGTAGCCACTTTGTTCGACTTTATTCGGTACATCAATAAATTCATCGATAGTGAAGGCCTGGAAAAGAAAAAAAATGATTCTGATCTGGAAACACTTACTCGTCTCATGCTTTTGATGCGAGAACTCACAAGCACTCTTGGCTTATTTCTTTCTCCTCCTTCACAGACTTCTACCGGAACAGACGAAAAACTGCTCGATTCATTAATGCAATTAATTATCGAACTACGATCACGAGCGCGCAAGACAAAAGATTTTGCTACAGCAGATCTCATTCGTGACTCTCTTACCGATGCTGACATTCAGTTGGAAGACCGTGCCGACGGAACGGATTGGAGCATCAGGTAAATGATACTCTGTACCGCTTCTTCATCATCAACATGCGATTAACGCTGTGTAACAGGCAGTTCAATCTGAACAGGCTCACCAGAATCTCCTTTTTCTTGACTGGCAGCCATATCACGAATCTCCTGAGATATCTTCATTGAGCAGTACTTTGGTCCACACATACTGCAAAACTGAGCAGACTTAAAGGTCTCTTGGGGAAGCGTTTCGTCATGATATCGTTTGGCTGTTTCCGGATCCAACGACAAGCGAAACTGTTCATTCCAATCGAAATTGAAGCGAGCATGTGACAACGCGTCATCACGGGATTGAGCACCCTTACGATGCCTCGCAAGATCTGCCGCATGGGCCGCAATTTTATAAGCAATTACTCCTTGCTTGACATCTTCGGCATCAGGCAACCCAAGATGTTCTTTAGGAGTCACATAGCAAAGCATAGCAGCACCGCTCCAGCCTGCGAGTGCTGCACCAATCGCGCTCGTAATGTGGTCGTAACCAGGCGCAATATCAGTAACAAGCGGCCCAAGCACATAAAAAGGCGCTTCATCACACTCTTCCATCTGACGTTTCACATTCATATCAATCTGATCCATCGGCACGTGCCCTGGGCCTTCAACCATTACCTGGCATCCTTTTGCCCAACCTCGCCGAGTGAGTTCACCGAGGACATGTAATTCTGCAAACTGAGCTTCATCACTCGCGTCCGCGATGGCACCTGGACGAAGACCATCTCCGAGACTCCAGGTCACGTCATACTGCCGAAAGATATCACAAAGGTCCTCAAAGTGCGTGTACAGCGGATTCTGTTCTTTGTGCGTCATCATCCACCGGGCAATAAGAGACCCGCCACGGCTTACAATACCTGTCACTCTCTTCATTGTCAGGTGAAGGTGTTCTTGCAACAGCCCTGCATGAACAGTCATATAGTCAACGCCCTGCTGCGCCTGCTTTTCGCACATGTCAAGAAAATGCTGTGGCTTCATCTCATCGATATCACCACCAAGTTCTTCGAGCATCTGATAGATCGGAACAGTTCCAATTGGTACCGGGGACGCATCAATAATTGCACGCCGGATAGTGTCTATGTCCTTCCCAGTCGACAGGTCCATCACCGTATCTGCCCCATGGTGAACTGCCATATGAAGCTTTTCGAGTTCTGTTGACTCATCACTCGTCACGGCAGAATTACCAATATTGGCATTTATTTTTGTTAGCGCGGCAATACCTATTGCCATCGGTTCAAGACATTTTGTGAGATGGACTGTATTCGCAGGAATTACCATTCTTCCACGAGCGACCTCACTACGAACCAAATCTTCCGGCAGGTCCTCACGCGCGGCAATAAATTTCATCTCCGGCGTAATTTCGTTCTCACGAGCTCGTTCAAGCTGTGTCATGAATTTTCTCCAAATAACTGATGTACGTGGGTAGCTGATGAAAATCTATCTTTCACACTGTATCACAATGATGAAAAACAGTCTGCTCTCGATTACTCAATTCATAGCGTCTTTAAATATTCAAGCACTGCAGTTTTCTCTAAATGAGTTAGCACATCAGGATAGGAGTGCCCTTTGGCGGATTTACCGAGTTTACTCGTATCAAAATACTGCCGGCGTTGTGATGATGGCATTCCATTCGAAACGGCTTCTGCAAACCACGACACGCTCCTTTCCTCGATTTCCAGACCGACTTTCTGCGTGTCGTAGCCAGTAGGTGTTCTACGCCACACCGACGGACGGCTCTCCCGGTGAAGCACATGCCACAACGTTGGGACTGAACCATTATGGAAATATGGGGCTGACGCCCAAACACCGTCTAGCGGTGGAGCAACATATCCGAGTGGACGTTGCCGACTACCGATAGACACAGCATCACGGCCAAAGTGTCCAAACCAGCTGTCATTGAGAGCACTCCTCTCCTTGTTCGTTAATGCATCAAACCGAACTCTGTCTGTACCAATCTCATCAATTGGAACAACTGCCTCCGGATATTCATCACTCTCTCCATATTTTCCGTGGCAACGGCCGCAATGCTCCCGAAAGATTTGCTCACCTTTTTCTGCCAAGCTGTTGTCAATTTCACCGAACCATTTAGGTGGCCGAAGTGACTCAAGCCAAGCCTCGACATGTTCAAAATCCGATTCCCATTCCACGAACTTCTCTGGACCATTTTCACGAACTAAAAGAAACTGCATGAGCATGCGGCTTCCCTGAGGCGCAAACCCATCTGCATAAAGAGTTTTCCGCTTCCGGTAATGCCACCATGGCGGTGCATCCATATCGTGATGTGTAAGGTCGAAACGCGGAGAACGTGAAATAATATTTAAAGCGGCATCTCTGTGATGCATTAAGGCAACACCAAACATCACTGCGTTTGTCGTACCGCTTGTTGTACCGAGTGGAAGAAGAAGCGAGCCGATGTCCATATGTCCGAAGGATTTGCCTTGGGCAATTTTCACCAACCGTACTTCTTCTGTAAATGTCTCAAGCGCATAGTTCGTATTCGGCACCCCAGGAACGACGGTCCCCGCAACTTGCCCCTGATGACAGGCGAGACAACTCATTGTCCAGCTTCCGCTTGAGCCAACGACATACTGCATTGACCGCGACGGATCGCTCGGGTGTGGCAGCAGCCCATATCGATTCATGGCCATCTCCCGACGCTTCGCTGTCGTCGCCTGCTCAGCTTTCGACTTTAGGGGCTCAGGCCATACGGTCCAGAGCGCGTCGAATACTTCTTGATCAAGATCAGCTGGAAGGTATGCCTTGTCGAGAAGTAGTTGGAAGCCTTTTTCAGGATTGCCCCCAACCGCAACACTCCCAAAAATAAAAACACTAATGGCTGGAAACAGTAAAAATGAGTTTTTCACCAATTTTTTAGGCAACGGGAATTTAGAGAACCGTACTTTCATGGCATACTTATTTATCGAAAGTTTAGGCTCTTTGACAGCCGACGTCCTGAGGCATTGTGAACGCACCACGTTTCGGCAATTATAGGCACACCGACCATATTGTCCGACTCACCGTAAACCACTCGATGAACCACCATGGTTGCAGCGAACCCGATTCTCCTTCCAGAACTACGCAGCCTGCTCCAGGAGCAGGACGCTGTGGGCATCCGTGAAGTCGCTGAGGAGTTACATCCGGCAACTGTTGCTGAATTTTCCGAGGGCCTTCTTGACAATGAAATCTGGCTCCTACTTGATGCGCTTCCTGTTGAACAACGAGCAGAAATTTTTCCTTACTATCCTCTTGTCAGACAAATCCAACTGCTCGAGGACGCAAACAATTCTCAGCTTGGCCCCCTCTTAGAATGGATGGCTCCGGATAATCGTGATGATCTGCTCCGTGAATTAGATCCTGATTTTGTTGAAGCAATTCTTCCGCTGGTTGCGAAAGCTGAGCGACACGACATTCGGATGCTCTTGTCGTGCCCGGAAGACTCTGCTGGCAGTCTAATGACGACCGAGTATGCCTCATTGCCTGCTGAGATAACGGCAGGTGAAGCTATTGCAAGACTTCGAAACCAGGCCCCAAACAGTGAGTCCATATACTACATTTACGTCTTGGATTCTGATCGCAATCTCGTAGGCTTTATTTCACTTCGCGACCTGATACTCGCAAACCCGACATCTCTTGTTGCTGAACTGATGCAACGCGACGTCATTAGTGTCAAAGTCGATGAACCCACTGAACAGGTTGTTCAAAAGCTTGCACGATTTGACTTCATTGCTATTCCTGTGGTTGATGATCTGAGCCGCCTTGTTGGCATCGTAACTCACGATGATGTTCTTGATACCGTTCGTGAAGAGGCAACTGAAGACGCTCAGATGAGCGCTGCCGTTGCTCCACTGAACGAAGGGTATCTTGAAACTGCGCTCATTACCATGACATGGAAACGTGGTGTTTGGCTGACAATTCTTTTTTTCACTGCTGCTGTTACAGCAATGGTGCTTGCGCGAACACCAATTCCCCAGGTCTGGCTGATTGCCTTCATTCCTCTCGTGATCGCTAGCGGTGGCAACTCGGGGAATCAGTCAGCCACGCTCGTCATTACAGCATTATCCATGGGCGACTGCAAACTCGCCGACTGGCCTCGAATTCTTCGCCGTGAACTCATCATGGGCTTACTTCTTGGCACGCTCCTTGCAGTACCAGGCTTTCTACTCGCCCTGCTTTACGCACCCTCCCCAGCCCAAGCATTGGTAATTCCGCTGACCATTTTAAGTGTCGTCGTACTTGGTTCTCTCGTTGGCTCAATCCTGCCCCTCCTGTTTCGCTCAATCGGGCTTGATCCAGCACTCATGAGCAACCCATTTGTATCTGCAATTGTGGATGTCGTCGGCATTATTCTGTACATGTCGATTGCCTTTGTCATGTTGAGCTAGAGACAGAGCCTGACTCCGTAACAAAAACATCTGATACCACCTGTAGAAACCGGTCGCTCCGAGCCGATCTTTACGCAGGGGACGTGAGAAATTCTGCCTTTAAATACAAAAGTTTTTGGCCATGAGCGTATCGGTTGTCATCAGCACGTACAACAACCCTGCCGGGCTGCGCATGTGCCTTCTTGGCATGATGTCACAAACAGTGCTCCCTGATCAAATTATCATTGCAGACGATGGGTCAGATCAAGCGGGCTACGACTTCTTAACCGAAGCACCTTTCTCGTCACTTCCGATTGAAAAAGTCTGGCACCCAGATCATGGCTGGCAGAAAAATTTAATTCTCAATATTGCCGTGCGCCACTGTCATGGTGACTATCTGATTTTCTGTGACGGTGATACTATTCCAAGAAGCGACTTTATTGAATCACATTTAAGACATGCACGCCCAAAAACATTCCTGTCCGCATCAGCTATTGATGTCCCAGGGCACGTCTACAAGACCTTTACAGATCTTCACATCACGGAAAACAAAATCTTCAAACGTTCTTTTCTTACTCGCGTGTGGCCTGAGGCAAACAAGCATTCACTCCGTCTTGAACCTCGTAGTTTAGAACAGACATTGAATCTCATCACATGGCGATACTGCGTTTTGCGTGGTGCAAACTTTTCATTATGGCGAAATGATATCGAGTCAGTGAACGGTTTTGACGAGTCTTACGGGTATGGAAGTGAAGATCGTGAACTCGGCGTTCGCTTAAGAAACAGTGGGGTTGCATCACGTTGGCTTAAATTCTCACTTATGCAGCTTCATCTTTCACACGCAAGAACAGGGTATCGTGACCCCAGCGTTGTACGAATGCAACGATGGAAATTACGCAAGCTTTTTCTCACACGAAAAATGAAAGTGACGCATGGTCTCGCAACGGCATGCGAACGATCACTGGCCACACCAGAGAGCCAGTACATCCATACATCAGGAAAAATCACGACACGCCCGCCGTCCATTCTTCGTTTCAAGACATCTCAACCAAATACGAATCAGCCTGCTCCACGAAAGAGGCATGCAGCCTAGTCACTCCAACACCTCCATACGCAGGAATCTCAGCAAAGGTTGCAATTACACACTGCATTCCTTGAAGCCACCCACGCACCAGTGCCAGCCGAAACCATGAAACTCCATTACTGTAAAACTCCGTTGGGCAATTTTGGTGATGATCTCAACACGTGGCTCTGGCCTACACTGCTTGGTGAAACTTTTTTTGACACAAATGAAGATTCACTTTTCCTAGGTGTTGGTACTATTCTGAATCAGAAAATCCCCAACGCTCCAGAAAAGATCGTCCTTGGCGCGGGCACTGGCTATCAACGACCTCCGAAGATCGATGGAAGATTCAGTATCTACTCCGTCCGAGGTCCGCTTACTGCGAGGGCTCTCAATTTACCCCCAAGGAAGAGTATTGGTGACTCTGCATACCTCTGCCTCGCAACCTCCAGCTTCAAGAAACTCTTCAAGCTACCAAACAAACACAAAGTCTCTGTCATTCCTCATCACCAAACAGCAACAACTATTGACTGGGAAACTGTCGCAAAGCGTGGTGATATTCATTTCATAGATCCTCGGAAAAACTTCTTCAGTGTTTTTGAGGATATCGCACAGTCTGAATGCGTACTGACAGAGAGTCTTCATGGAGCAATTCTCGCGGATGCTCTTCGCACCCCATGGCAACCATTTCAAATGGGCCACCGATTCAACATGTTCAAGTGGCATGACTGGTTCAAGTCGATCCATGTCGACATCCAAGCGATTCACAAATATCCGATTCTATGTAGCGAGCGACTGTCAGGACCGAAACGAGCAAAGCATGCACTGGAGCGAGTGTGCGGCAAGATACTTATGTATGACCGCCTCAGCCAGAAGCCAATCCGAACAAACTCAACGCGAGAACTAGAGAGCTTTGCAATCACGTTACAAGAACAGGCTCAATCAAAACAATTTTATCTCAGCAGTAACTGCACCCTACAAAACATTCTCAACCGCCTCATTGAATGTGTTGAAAGCATACGCGCTCAATACGTTAATGAATTTCACCAAGTCGCTTGAGCACCGGCTTGGCCTATGTGATGATCAACCAACCAGTGTAAAAAACTAATTCAGCTGTCTACCGACAGCTTCAGCAACTCTCCGACACATCGCCATTGTTTTCTCAAATGCAGTGAAATCAAGTGTCTGACCACCATCACTTGCAGCATTTTGCGGGTCAGGATGCACCTCGATGATCAAACCATCCGCACCGGCAGCCACCGCAGCAGCAGCCATGCTCGGCACAAGGGCAGCATGACCTGTACCGTGACTTGGATCCACAACGACCGGCAGGTGGGTGCGAGCTTGCAGCCATGGCACCGTAGCGAGAGGAAGCGTAAAACGAGTATGTGATTCAAACGTCCTGATCCCTCTCTCACAGAGCATCACCTGACGATTACCTCCGTCGAGAATATACTCTGCTGCCAAAAGCATTTCATCAACTGTCGCAGCCGGACCTCGCTTCAGCAGCACAGCTTTGTCACACTGGCCAACAGCCTCAAGCAAACGATAGTTTTGCATATTTCGAGCCCCAATCTGTAGGACATCAGCATAGCGTGCAACAAGATCTACATCCTCTGGAGAAACCACTTCTGTTACGACTGCTTGCCCCGTTTCAGCGCGTGCCTCTGCAAGTAATTGGAGCCCCTCCTCTTTAAGACCTTGAAAGCTGTAAGGACTTGTTCTTGGCTTAAAGGCACCACCACGAAGACCTGCCGCCCCGGATGCAAAGACCGCTCGTGCTGATTCGAGAATCTGCTCTCGAGACTCAACCGAGCATGGTCCCGCGATAACACCAACGTTGCCGCCTCCGACAGTTAGCGGTCCAACCGTTACCACAGTCTGTTCCTGCTGAACTTCACGACTAGCAACTTTATAAGGAGCCAAAATTGGAAGGACACGAGCAACACCAGGCACCGACTCCATCGCACTTACAGTCGCATCTTGCTCATCGCCAACGACAGCAACGACCGTCCTCTCAGACCCCTTAATCACATGTGGCTTCAGCCCTAAAATCTCTACTTGTTCCGTAACCTTACTGATCTGCTCAGGACTTGCATCTGCCGTCATTACTATAATCATGTATCACTCCAAGATTTTTTTCAGATTCACAACGAGCCTCCGTCAAGAGAGTCACTCTGTCAACCATTTACTGTCGATGAGGGTTTCTGCTGATTTTATATCCAAAAGATTTCTTTGCTGGTAGCAGAAAGTGCAGGTGCACTTAATCAGTTTTGCGTCATTGAAACACTTCTGGTAGCCGCTCACCCCGCTGCTGAGCAGATATTTTTGTGGTAATTACTACCTTGTCATGCTCGCCATCTTTCCTGAAAACGTAGACCAGCTGCCCTGGCTTACCCTCACTTTTCTGCAAAATGGTGAGTAAAACATCCGCACCAGAGCGACCTCGCTCCGACAGACTAAATGATTGGTTTTTTGTGATGCCTTGTAGCTCGAGATCGTTCCCTGCAATTTCTATGATTACCCCAGTTGCCTCAGAGAGCATTTCAACTGCTGTCTCAAGCGAGTCTGAATCAAACGCCAACGTCACCGGCTTTTGCAACCTGCTGACCACAGACTCTTGTATATTCAGACTCGTTGCCTCACCTACATTCAAGCCGACGGGGTTCGCGATGATTTGTTCAAGCAAAAGAGATCCGGCTAAAACAATATTATGAGCCGCCAGTTCAGGAAGATATGAATTGGCTACAACAAGATTACGTCCTTCAGCACCAATACGGATATTTTGCTGCCAGAGGCGAAGAAGTTCTGGCAATCGAATGACAAGAAGACGGCCATAAGCATCTAGATCACGACCACTGATCACGGCTTCTGTTTTTTCAGACACTTTACGTAAGTCATTCTCGAGGTGCTGCTTTAGCGATCGCGCGGACCCCACGGCCGGACTCACTGCATCAAGTTCAAAATATGTCCGATCATCGAGATGAATTGAAACTGCTGCTGCCGGGCAGTCGTCGCCCAGCATATGTCCGATTGGCTCGAGAAGTGGCATTATCATAGCTGGCAATAAAACTCGCCCATCATGAACAAAATAATGAGGGGAGCCTAAGACCGTTAGATGACGACTGCCATCAAGTATCGGTCGGAGTGGTCGCATACTTCGAGGCAGTTCGCTCTCAGCATCGGATGCCATAACAAGACCATCCATAATCGCAGGTGTTGCAATAACTACGTCACTACCAGTCTTCCCGCGAGGATACCAACGAAGCCATCCTTCTATAAGTTCTGGAGGAGTTGTCGCAACCGAAATTGCAGAGACGTCACTGGCCTGAGGATCAGCTTTTGAGCGATGGGCCCAAATTGCAACGAGTGGCATTCCGTTCTCGTTAGCCTGCCAGCTCACTTGTAGTGTTTCGATTTCAGAAAGCGGGCTTTCTACAAGTCGCTCAAGCATTACTACAATTTGCCTTAAGTCATCTCCACCAGCCTTCAGTATCAACTGCCCATCTTTGGACTCCAAGAAATCCACAGGCCTCACTACAAAAATCAGCTGTGACCCTGGCGGTAGATAGCGGAACAGAAGACGGGCTGGTTCTTCTAACGGCGGCATCCACGGCAAAGAATCGTCGGGGGTGATAACAAATGCCTGTTCACCAACCAAGGAAGATATCCCCTGAGGCTGAGCATCTGCTGAAGAGGATGGAGTTCCACTGACGACTGGGACACCAGAAACTTCGCTGGAATCCAATTCATAACGTGACCATGTCCACCACATTGAAAAAATTGCCATGACAGCAAACATCACCATAGCGCTAATTGAAAGTGGCGACAGATTTTGATGTCTGCGGCTTATCTTTGTTGGCCTGTTTCGTGAAGTACTCCCAACTGGAGTGGAACCCTTATTCACAACAGCAAGAAGGTTCTTCTGCAAAGTACGTTGTGGCGGTAACTCTGGACTGACTTTCGAACGCTGAAGACACACCGCAATAGCATCGGCCGCTTCAGCAGCATCACAGTATCGCCGACGCGGGTCTGTTGCTGTCATAAAATCTAAAAGAGTTTGGACTTCTTCTGGACATCCCTCTACTGGTGGCCATAGCGTCGAAAGATGTGCTGCTTTTTCACGAATATAGGTTGCCGTTGCTACAGGACTCTCTTTCAAAACTATCGGACTCCCGGTTAGAAGCGTATGAAGCAAACACCCTATCCCATAAACATCGCCCATTGGTGTTGCTGCTTCACCCGAAACAAGCCGTTCTGGTGGAACAAAACAAATCTGCTCAGCAAGCTTTGAGACAACCTGAGGTGATCGAAGAGAGTCGGCTGCTATAAGACAGAGCGGGTCACCGAATAATGGATACTGCAAAAGCCGCAGACCTTTATGCTCGGCCAAATCTGCTGCTGAACCGACAACGACATGTGTTGAAATCGAGCCGTGAACACCCCCGAGCCTATGAATCTCAGCAACACCACGACACACTGAAAAGGCTGCAAGAACTGCCTCAACAATTGGCCACCTGCTTGTTTGAGCAAGCGCCGCAATAGAAACAGCAGCACCAAGATCCTCACAGACAATAAATCGGTGCTCTCCGGTTGACTCCAATGCCCAAGTTCTTGATAGCACGGGGGAGGTTGTTTCGGCGGCACGCTCTACGTGACGAACAATCTCAGTCCACACCTCAACACGTTGACTCGCCGGATCGTCGATTGGCACAAGCGATACAGATTGCTTCGTTGGGTCGTGACGACCTCGATAGACTACACCACCGAGAGGCATCTCATGCTTTTCGAGAAGGCGATAATCGCCCATAAAAAAGCCACTGGCATTTCCCTTCACAAGCTGTTTAGCCTGCCATAAAGTCACAATTCCTTGTCGAACAAGCCACTGTGCTGAAAGTGCCGTCTGGTTTCCCAAGGAGCCAGACTGTTTCATTGCATCCAGACAAGCCGCTTGTACTCCAGGGATTTTATCTGCGGAAAGCAGTCCACTTTCAACAAGTTTTTTCCAGAAAACATCCAGAGGCAGTACAGGCATAACATACAACCCAAAACAGAATCTCGGCTACAAACAGTCCGTATCGACAGACCGTGCACAACACGCCGAAAGGTACACGCTATAGATTACCCGGTAATTAATAGCCGCGAACAGGTAGTAAAGACAACAAGAATCGTGCGTAGCTAAAATCTCCGGTTGTCTTCGTCAAAACAAGATCGATATGATCCCATGACTCTAGCGCAGAATCAGCGTGCACCTCAAGACACACTCACCATGAATAACTCAAATTAGGTCTATCATTATGCGATCCAGTGAGGCAAACCGAATTTATTTTGACCGAGCAGCAGATCAACTCGATCTGAGTGAGAACATTCGACAACTCCTGCTTACTCCCCGGCGAGAAGTGCAGGTTCAACTTCCAGTAGAACTTGATTCAGGGGCTGTGGCATCGTTCATTGGCTATCGTGTGCAACACAACAATGCACGCGGGCCAATGAAAGGAGGCTTGCGGTATCATCCGCAAGTTGATCTGGATGAAATTCGTGCGCTCGCGTCACTGATGACTTGGAAGACCGCCGTTGTCAACATTCCATACGGAGGTGCGAAAGGCGGTATTGCACTTGATCCGAACTCCTTATCCACACGAGAACTTCAGCGAGTTACGAGGCGATTTGTTGACAACGTTCACGATCTCATTGGGCCTGATGTAGATATCCCAGCCCCAGACATGGGAACTTCTTCAGAAGTCATGGCATGGATCATGAATCAATACGATAAATTTCACGGTTTCTCCCCTGCTTGTGTCACGGGTAAACCCGTGGAATATCATGGACTACCTGGCCGAGAAGAAGCCACGGGCCGAGGGGTCGGACTGCTTACTGTAAAACTTCTCAGTCGTCTCGGCAGACGAATACCAGGGACTCGTGTTGCCCTACAGGGTTTCGGTAATGTTGGCACCCACACTGCAAAGTTCCTCCAAGAAACAGAATGTCGGATCATCGCCGTTGGCGATGCAACCGCGAACGTGTATCGGAAAGAGGGTCTCGATGTCCTTGAGATGATCCGGTACGTGCACGGCAACGGTGGTACTTTGACTGGTTACCAAGGAGGAGACGCCATCTCGAATCAAGAATTACTCTCCTGCAACTGTGATGTTTTAGTCCCTGCTGCTCTTGGAGGTGTTTTAACGAATGAAAATGCTGGCCACATTAAAGCACCGATCATTATTGAGGCAGCAAATGCACCTACTGATCCTGCTGCTGATGCGTTTTTCGATGAAATTGGAGTCACTGTATTGCCTGACATCCTGTGTAATGCAGGTGGCGTCACCGCAAGTTGGTTTGAGTGGGTACAAAATCGTCAGCATTACCAATGGGGAATGAATCGAGTTCGACAAGAGCTTGACCGCATTCTCGGTGAAGCATTTGAACAAGTCTGGCAGCTTGCCTCATCCAGAAAAGTTTCACTGCGCACTGCCGCTTTTATGCTTGGAGTTGGCAGGGTGCGTCAGGCAACCGCCCTCGGAGGAATTGGGTGACGCCTTAAGCTACTCAACAGACCACCTTGTGCGGGCTCTTGCTTGAACCCTAGCGGTCCAATCAAAAGTATCACGCTACGGATGCTCACTCACATTTTTTGGGTTATGGGCAGCTGGCCGATACCAAGTACCACGTAGCCATTGGCTCACAAGCATGATCTGTTTATCACTTAGTGCCTGCAGACCGCCGTCCGAGGCTACACCAAATCGTGGCATCCGGTCATTTGTATCTGGATAGAACCGTTGGTGCGTTGGATCAGTAACAATCCCTACCAACCACTCTTCAGACCCCCACCCGTTCAGGTCGGGTGCATATCCTAACTCTGTCTCATTGTTTCGATAAGGATGGCAACTTCCGCAACGATCCGTATCAGCTATCAATTCTTGTCCACGCTTGATGTCTTGCCCACGTTTGATGACTCCCTTCCTTCCAGACGCTTGTAGCAGGTCAGCCTCCGCCACAAGTGCAAAGACAACGGCTTCTTTATCCGCTCGCGTCCACTCGTCTTCATCAGTAAAATCCTCACAGACAAAGGACACCATGTCACCTTCCTTGTGCGCTGTATTACCAAAGTAGGCCGCTCCACCAACACGCTTGGGGTCAAAGAGCCCTCGCACCCATGACTCTCCGCCAAATTCAAAAAGATTTGCAGCCGAAGATTTTGCAAACACCTCCTCAGCATTCTCAGCAGTAGGATCGATATGGGCATGACAACTCTGGCAATGCTGGGCAAATAATTTTGGTCCCTGTGAAAGCGGATCACTGCGGACTAATGACAGCGCTCCAGCAGAAGGGATTTTTCCTGGCCGCCCTGCAAGTTCTACCGCCCGTTCAGAATCATGTGAAGCCTGTTTCACGGCGACGAGGAATGCTTCAGAACGACGAAAAGCCTCAAGCTTATCTCGTCTGTTCGTAAAGGCATTCCACTTTTCTTTATCGTGCCCAAGTACTGCAAAGATTTTCTCATCATCTCCGTCTGTTGATTCAATTAATTTTTCAACATCCGCAAAAGCAGACCGGTCCACCCACAACGCATAGTAATCTTCATGAAGAGCCATGGCGGTCAAAAGTCCAGCGCCCGCCAAGATTGCAATGGTAAAAACGATATTGAATCGATGACCAAGTTTCCACTGCCCCAAAATTGGCATAAGAAACATGATCCCCAACGTAGCTCCGGGCACTACGATAGCACCAAGAAATTCACCCGTCGCTCCCCAACCCTCAAAAACCTTCAGGAACTGAAACAGAAAAAGAAAATACCATTCCGGTCGAGCTGCGGCGTACGGTTCGGATGGGTCAGCTGGAGCGCCGAGTTCTGCACCCAAATGCCCAGGTACGATCGGCTCCCCAGCAAGAATTGCTCGCAAAGCCGGCATTAGAATCACACCAAGAACAACAGCCATCACAGCAAGCATTGCTACTGCATCCTTGAGCACCTGATCTGGCCAAAACATTGCATCAGGCTTTGTGATTGGCTGCTTGGCATGGAGACCATGCTTCCGAAATAAGGTTAAATGTAAGACGAGGAAGATAACCAGAGTTGCAGGCAGGAACCCAGCATGCAGTGCAAAGAACCGCGTCAGTGTATGGTGCCCATAGTCAGGGCCACCAACAACGAGTTGCTGCATCGATGGACCAACGAGTGGCACCAGGCCCGCTAAATTTGTGGCAACTCGAGTCGCCCAATACCCTTTTTGGTCCCATGGCAAAAGGTACCCGGTCAAAGCCATGCCAAGAACTAGCATCATTAAGACTAACCCTAGCCAGAAATTCACTTCCCGGGGTGCTCGATACGCACCGTCAATTACAACCTGCATCACATGCAGCGCAAGCAGTACCACCATAGCCTGAGCCATCACATGATGAATACCTCGAAGGAGCCAGCCTCCTGTCATTTCATACTGAATGTAGTAGACGCTTTCCCAAGCAGTCTGAGCACTCGCTGAATAACTCGCCCAGAGTACTAAGCCAGTAATGACTTGCGTCATGAAAGCAAAGACGAGAGTACTTCCCCACACGTATCGCCAACGAGCACCGCCGGGAACGCGTTCGTACAATGCACTCTGAACAAGGGCTCGATACCCGGTTCGACTATCAAGCCAATTACCGATCCAACTGCCGCCAGCGACTTTACCAATACCAGATGTTTCACTATGTCCAGAGGCGTCTCTCATTTTCGCGCCACCTTGTCTTCAATGCCTGTGTAGAAATTCTGCCATTTGACAGATACTGCACCCGCTTTGCTCACCTGACACTCGAGACTGTCCATTGACCGAGGACTTGGACTTGGTGCAACGATACCACCATCAAGAGTAAAGCTACTGTTATGGCATGGACACCGAAAACAACCTGCTGCTTTATCTAATTCAACGAAACAGCCAGCATGAGGACATGTTGCCGAGAGAACCTCGACACGGTCAGCACCCTCATCTCTTTTCACATACACGGCACCAATTGGTTCGGCTTGAAAACCTGTCCAGGCGTCGACTCGATCAGCAATGACTGGAAACTGTCGAGGCTGTCCATCTGCAGGAACGTTGTTCAGATCGGTGAGAGGAAGAAATGTCGCTGCACCTGATGACCTCTGTAAAGGATCTAGAAAAGCCCAGACAGCTGCGACAACAGGCGGGAGTGTGGCGAGCCCTCCACACAAAACTGCTAGTGCTCCCGAAAGGAAGCTTCGTCGTCTCGTCTCCTGTACAGGTGGCTCTTCGCCTAATTGCTCAGTCACAATCTGACCTCCAGTTACATCGGGCACCTACAAAACAGCTTTGCTGTGATGGCAGAGTACATTCACTTCAATAATTGCGATGACATTGAAATTACGTATCGTCTCAATCGGATTCTACAAACATAACCATGACACGAGACAAAAGAACCTTACTCTATCTCTTTTTAAATCCTGTTTTTATTGAGTATTTTATATTGCTCAAGGAGGCTGCGACGGAAAGCATTCTTGTTATCAGAAAAACATTTTCTAGTATCAACCGAACATCTCGAATCACATCTAGGAAACTTTGACTATTCTGACTCGACGGCATGCCACGCGGCGTCAACAGCCTCAGTCACCTGTTTTTCAACGTCGTCAAACGACCCCGTGACAATTGCTCCTGCTGCTGCTTTATGACCTCCGCCACCAAAGTGCCCTGCGAGAGCACTGCAATCGGCAGCACCGCGACTTCGAAAGCTCAACTTCACCCTCTTATCTGGCTGCTCAATCATAATTGCTGCGACCTGCGTACCCTTTACTGCAAGAGTCAGATTGATGAGATCTTCAGTGTCAGCTGGCGAGGCACTGACCTCTTTGATATCTGATTGACGAACTGTTGAAAGAATACAGGTCCCATCGTTGAAAGTTCGTGCTCCTGCAAGTGTTCGTCCAACGAGGTGCAATCTCGAAAGGGTGTCTTGCTCAAAGAGTTCCCTGTATATAAACGATGGACTAGCACCAGCATCAACAAGACGGGCGGCGACACGAAAGGTCTCACCGCTAGCTGACGGAAATCGGAACCCTCCAGTATCGGTAGAAAGTCCGGCGTAAAGTGGTGTAGCAATCTCTGGGGTAAGCGGGACACGCAATCGCAAACCAATTTCGTACACAATTCGTGCTGTCGCCTCAGCTGTTGTGTCTTTAAACCACCGATCCGAAAGGTCGTCTTCGCTGACATGATGATCAACAACAACAACACGCTCACGTCGTCGCTTGAGAACCTCTCCCATGGCACCAAGTTGAGCCCAGGCGCTCGTGTCAAGCACAATCAGCAAATCACGATCATCAAGATCTGCAGGAGCTATGCCCCGTGCTAATGACTCACACTTTCCTTGCGGATCAATCCACTGAAGATTTGCCGGAGTCTCCTGCGAGTTTACTATCCGAACATCTTTCCCAACGGCTTCAAGAATTCCCGCCATCCCTAACTCACTACCAAGCGCATCACAATCAGGCCGAACGTGGCTTGTGAGCACAACCCGCTTCGATTCATCCAGAACACGAAGAAACGCAGACCAATCGAGACGCATAAAGACTTTCCTTTTCTACGAGGCAGTTTTAATCTAGCAGAATATGATATTTCATTTTAACGGGAAAACGAGGCTGACATCAGCGTAACTTGTTCTAGCTGGGGAGCTTTCAGATTTAGCTGCGACAACGACTCCACCTGCAAGACATCGTTACGCAACTGCTCAACAAGGGCCCGAGATCCCTTAAATTTTTCAGTCGCACGAAGCCGTTGAGAAAAATTAATCTCAACAACCTGACCATAAAGATCACCGGAAAAACCAAGCAGATGTGCCTCTACAGTCTGTTCTACGCCGCCGAACGTAAGATTTTTCCCCACATGGATTGCCGCACCATACCGATCACCACATGCTGTTGTCGCAACGCCGGCGTACACCCCATCAAGCGGAACTAACGTGTGCGCATCGCAAAGGTTCACCGTAGGAAAACCAAGTTTCGCACCCCGTTGCTGACCTTCAACGACACGACCGACTAGTGTGTACGGAAAAACGAGCAATTTAGCCGCCTCTGCCACATCCCCTTCTTCAAGTAAGGCACGTATTCGTGAACTCGACACAGCGACCCCATCGACCTGAACTGCTGAAACTTCCGTTAAGGCAATTGAGTCTCTCTCAGTCCAACGCCGCAAATAGGCTAACGTTCCTTGCCGATTACGACCAAAATGAAAGTCTTCACCTTCAACAATAGCCGCTGGACGAAAACACTGGCAAAGCACCTCTTGGTAGAACTTCTCGGCTGCAAGGTTCAGCAACTCTGGTGTCGTCTTTACAACACAAACTGCATCTAACCCAAGAGCGAGGAGTAAACTGACTCGCCTCTCTATTGTCGTCAACGAAAGCTTCGGCTGGTTTGGGCAAAGCAATGCAGCAGGATGAGGGTCAAACGTAACTGCAATTGATGGCAACCCAAGAGGCCGCACGGACTTAATGAGGCGTCCGACTATCTCCTGGTGCCCGAGATGGACACCATCAAAGTTTCCAACGGTGATCCCACAGCCATTTTCAGGCAATGAGACCCCTTCGACGTTACTGAAAACTGTTCCTGAAAATATTCGTGGCACGTGCGCACAATAGAGAAAGCGGTAAATTAGTGGAGAGATTGACTAGTTGAATTTATACAAACGAGAAGTGCAACCCAAACACCAACAGTACTGATCCAAGTATGTTACAACGACCCGAAGAACTACTCCTGCTTTTGAATTGAGGTCGACATGACCATTCAGAATGACTCAAAACAAATATACTTGAATGCAGAGATGGCAAGCCGTTTAGCTGGGATTGATATCGGCAGCAATAGTGTTCGGCTTCTTGTAGCCGAGGTATTCAGAGGGAGCAGTTACCGAATCCTTGATGAGGAACGAGAACCGACAAGACTCGCGCGTAGCATCTCTTCAGACGGCCAACTTGACGAAGATGCGATGGAGAGAACGCTTGTCGCACTTGAAACCTTCAAACAAATCGCAGCCGGATACCAGGTTTCAGCACTTCGCACAATTGCCACATGCGCAGTTCGGGAAGCTATAAACGGACCAGAATTCTGTCAGCGAATAGAAAAAGAAGTTGGACTAAACGTTGAAGTGATTTCCGGGGAGAGAGAAGCTCGCCTCGCCTTCTCAAGCGTACAACATGCGTTCGATCTCAATGGAAAAAACATTGTCATCGCTGACATCGGTGGCGGTAGCACTGAGATTGTCTTTGCTACCGGCTCTCTTGTGGAATCAATTTTCTCAACACCGCTCGGTGCAGTAAGACTTACCGAACGGTGCGGAATAGGAAGCGGCACTGAAGGCGTTGCCTTCCAACAGGGACTTATAAAACTCGACAAAGAGATTACAGGATGCCTCAAACGCGAGACGAGCCGACCACTGTTTGCACCTCATTTCCTGGTTGGCTCTGGCGGCACGTTTACCACCTTGGCAGAACTCGTCATGGCCTCAAAAAAAGAGGCTGATATTCCTGTCGCCGGCTACAGGGTTTCTCACGCAGAACTTCGGCATCTTCTTGATCAACTCAAAAAAATGTCACTGCGATCTCGCAAGTCAATGGCGGGCATGTCTTCGGATAGAGCTGATATCATTATTGCGGGGCTCTCAATCATTGACGGCCTCCTCAAACGCTTTCGCGTCAATACGATCCTCGTACATACACGAGGAGTTCGAGATGGCCTGATCCGTGAAATGGTCGATGAATGCTTCGGAGGACAAGCGGATAATCCGGCTGAGAGCGCACAGGCCGTGGAACGACTCGCCGAAGCCTGCTCTGGTGAACTTGAACACGGGCGGACTGTTGCCGCATTAGCTGTCAGAATTTATGACCAGCTTGCCTCTCCTTTGAAACTTCTTCCGTCTGACCGGAAATTACTTGAAACGGCAGCACGACTTCAAGACGTTGGCTATGTCATCAACTACGACCAGCATCACAAGCATAGCTATCACCTTATTCGTAACAGTCGTCTCCCTGGAATCTTGGGTCCCGACCTTGAAATGATCGCGAACATTGCTCGCTATCACCGTGGAGCATTCCCAAAGAAAAAGCATCAGAATTTTTCGCGACTCTCGTCTGATGACCAGCAGCGAGTTCGTAGCATGGCGGCAATACTACGACTCGCCGGCGGTCTCGACAGAAGCCGTTCACAACAAGTCAAAGATGTACTTGCAAGTATTGATAAAGATGGGGCAAACCTTGTAGTCGTCTCTGATGGTAACCCTCAGGTTGACATCTGGGGTGCAGAACGACGAACTGATCTTTTTGAAAAAGCATTCGACATGCCGGTTCGAATCCGATGGGCGGAATCACAACCGCACTGAGTTCGCCTTCAAAGATGACGATACAGTTACAACGATTGAGCCAGACACGCCTACTCGCCTGGCTTCCTTACAAAACGAATAAACCACACGACCCGCCCTGAACGAACCTAATTTTCTTGCCTCCAGCCTTCCGGCAGCTTTCACCGAGTAAAGTTATAGAAGAATCGTTTTCATAAGACTTCTCTGACATCTGTCATCTTGCCAGAATGCCTCTAAAACCATGAATTGTACAAAACATTTTTTTTTAATTTTCACGCTTGTGGCAACCGCCTGTGTCGCTTCATCGGCCGAGGCTGCACGATGGAGGAAAGCAAAATCTTCAAACTCTCAGTATTCCAGGACCCCTAGAAACCAAGCACCCTACAAGCCGGGAGCAAGCCCCTACGAAACCGGAATAAACAATCGACCTCGCTACTATGAGCCGCCGACAGTCCCTCGCACACCAACATGGAAAATGTATGGGACAGAACCAGGGGTCGCCCCTGGGGACTGGCCGCGCTACGCTCCTTTTGGATTCGGTGGCTATCGATTTCCAGCTGTTGGTAATTCAGCGTATCGCTAAAAAGCTGTAAATACGTGGGCCACTTTCTTGAAGGCTCATCAAACTGTGTCTGATCTACTCGAAATTAATCCTAACGGCCTCTACTGTCCTGCAGGTGATTTCTATATTGATCCATGGCGGCAGGTATCCCATGCCGTCATAACTCACGCTCATGCTGATCACGCTAGGCCTGGTAGCGATCGTTACCTCTGTGCTTCGCCTGGAAAACATGTCTTACGCACTCGCATGGGAAATAACGCAACTATTAATACCGTAAAATACGGTGAACATTTTTCAGTGCATGGAGTCGATGTTTCGCTGCACCCTGCCGGACATCTTCTCGGTTCCTCCCAAGTTCGAGTACACCATCAGGGCGTAACCTGGGTTGTGACTGGTGATTACAAACTTCAACAGGATTCAACCTGCGAATGCTTCGAATCGGTTCCTTGTGATGTATTTGTAACAGAAAGCACTTTTGGACTACCTGTCTACCGATGGCCGGAACCGGCAACAGTTGCCAACGAAATAAACACGTGGTGGCGAGCAAATGCTGACTCCGGCCGTACGAGCGTGCTCTTGTCATATGCACTGGGCAAGGCACAGCGAGTCGCATCGTTACTTGATCCATCAATTGGGCCCATTTACGGACATGGCGCGGTTATGAAGCTTGTCGAGGCATATCGAGCAAGCGGTGTGCGGCTTCCACCAATTGATCGCATCCCGCCACGTAGCCGTAAAATTGGCGGTGGACGCGGAATCGTTATCGCACCACCAAGTGCAGCAGCTACCAGTTGGATCAACCGATTCGGAGAGACATCAATTGCCATGGTGTCTGGGTGGATGCTTCTTCGTGGCGTACGTCGTCGACGTGGGTTCCCGCAGGGTTTCATCCTGTCTGATCACGTTGACTACCCGGACCTCATGCAGGCTGTAAAGGCTTCTGGAGCGCAGCGAGTACTCGTCACTCATGGCTTTACTGACATTGTTGCTCGATTATTGACTGAGCGAGGCTATCGGGCAGAGATATTGCCAACACGTTTTATTGGTGAAGAGAGTCCTGATCGTAGTGCCGTTGATAAAAATCTTGAAGACGACATGCAAAGCCCAGAGAGTGAATAGAGTCACTGAGACCAGGTACCTCTGTAGGATTCCACATGCAACGCTTTTCTGACCTTTATTGGAAACTCGACAGTACAACCAGTACCAATCAGAAGGTTGCAGCCCTGAGGGATTACTTCGGTTCCGTGCCACCTCAAGATGCAGCATGTGCCCTTTCAGTACTTTGCGGAGCCAAGCAGGTACGGGCGATATCCACCCGATTACTGAGGGAGTGGGCTGCCGAAGCCGCAGAACTCCCCCTCTGGCTTGTCGAAGAGAGCTACGCTCATGTTGGCGATCTTGCTGAAACGCTCGCACTCATCTTGCCAGAGCAACTCACGAACCTCTCTGGTGGCTCTGACACCACCGCCCACCACTCTTCCCTCTCACTCTCTCACTTCATGCACGAAACAGTGATTGATCTCAAGGGGAAGCCCGATGTTTACAAGCGTCAGAAGGTTGAAGAAACATGGAGGCGACTCAAACCTCGTGAACGTATTGTCTGGCACAAACTGGTAACCGGCGGCTGTCGTGTTGGTGTATCAAGAACACTCGTTGCCAGAGCACTTGCTGAACTTTCTGGTCTCGAACCGACTACTCTTGCTGAACGCATGATGGCTGCGACTATCGAAACTGCGGAAGACTTTCAATCGCTCATTTCAACAGAACCCACTTCTGTTGACGGCCTTCGTCCTTTCCCATTCTTCCTCGCCTCCCCGATAAATAGTGAGGTGCATGAACTCGGATCAATCACGGAATGGCAAGCAGAGTGGAAGTGGGACGGCATGCGTGCTCAAATTGTCCGCAGATCTGCTGGCATCTCAATCTGGAGCCGGGGAGAAGAGCGAATGAATGATGCTTTCCCGGAGATTGTAGATGCCGCAGAATCCCTGCCCAATGGCACTGTTCTTGATGGTGAACTTCTTGCAGCTCTACCGAACAATCTCTTACCATTTTCTATGTTGTCGAAAAGGGCGAGTCGGAAACGTGTCGGAAAAAAAATTCTTACTGAAATACCGGCCGTTTTTGTTGCATACGACCTTCTTGAAGCACACGGGAAAGACATTCGATCAGAGCCCATTTCTTTCAGGCGCAAAGAACTTCTGGCCATTGTGCCTACTGGCTTTGAAAAAAGACCCGCACCTGCTGGAGGGGCGGTGAAGCTAAAAGTTAGGAATGGAAATACAAACGACAGACTTTTTCATTCTCCGCTTGTTCCGGGTGGAACATGGGACGAACTTGGCTGTGCGCGACAGAATGCTCGTTACCGTGGCGTCGAAGGGCTCATGCTCAAACGAACAACAAGCAGCTACGCTCATGGAAGGCAACGGGGCGATTGGTGGAAGTGGAAGGTCGAGCCACTCGAAATCGACGCTGTCCTGCACTATGCCCAGGCAGGCCATGGGCGACGGGCGGGTCTCCATACTGATTACACACTTGGGGTCTGGGATGGAAATCAGCTTGTCACCATTGCCAAAGCCTATAGTGGTTTAACCGATGAAGAACTTATAGAAATTGATAAAATTATTCGTAGCACAACGATTGAGCGGCATGGGCCTGTCCGAATTGTGAAGCCGACGCTCGTATTCCAACTCGCTTTTGAAAATGTATCGAAATCAACTCGTCACAAATCTGGTATTGCTGTTCGTTTTCCAAGAATTGCCAGATGGAGGCGAGACAAATCGCCTCATGAGGCCGCAACCCTCTCAGACCTGAAAGCACTTCTTGAACAGATAACAGGCGAGTAGACAGCGTGAAACAAATGCCTTCAGCATCACAAACGAAGAGTTCTCGAAAGGTGCCACGAGCGAAACAAAGTTCCGCACGTCAAAAAAATGGTCATGCTCCAGAATCAAAGATCACTCCGACCGATTTGTTTGCACGCTTTACACAATGGTTCCTCAACCGAGATCAGAAACCATTCGCTTTCCAACAGGAAGCGTGGAAAGCGATGGCCGCTGGCAATGATGGCCTTCTTCATGCTCCAACTGGCACTGGTAAAACGCTTGCCGCATGGCTCGGCGCACTCTGTCGAAGCTCTATACTTCCCACTCAATATGAGAAACCTGGCATTCGAATCGTCTGGATAACTCCACTCCGTGCATTGGCAACCGATACTGCCCGTGCGCTCGAAGAACCACTCGCGGATCTTACCGGTGCGTTTGGGAGGTGCTGGCAAGTGGGTACCAGAACTGGTGACACCTCGGCGGCTGACCGCCGTCGCCTTCGACAAAACTGGCCCGAGGCTCTCATAACCACACCGGAGTCGCTTTCAATTCTTTTGTCACTCGAAGACAGCCATGAAATATTTGCTGATCTCGATACGGTTATTGTCGACGAATGGCACGAACTTTTAGCCACAAAGCGTGGCGTGCAGACCGAACTTGCACTATCGAGGCTCAGGGCCATTCATCCTCAAATGATTACATGGGGATTATCGGCAACGCTTTCAAACCTTGATGAGGCCGTCCCTGCGCTTGTCGGGCCAAAGCGAAGCAGAAATGCACACCTCATAGAAGCAAATGCACCACGCAACCTTGAATTTTCTACGCTTATCCCAGAACCAATTGAGCGATTCCCTTGGGCAGGACACCTCGGGCTCCGGCTTCTCCCACAAGTTCTAGAAGCACTTGAACATGCATCAACGACACTTGCATTTACAAATACTCGCTCGCAGGCTGAGCGTTGGTATGATGCCATTCGAAACGCCAGGCCAGACTGGAAAGACAAACTAGCATTGCATCACGGTTCTGTTGACCGTGAATTACGCAATGAAGCGGAGGCAGGACTTCGTGATGGCACTCTCAAATGTGTTGTTGCCACATCAAGCCTTGACCTTGGTGTTGATTTCGGCCCCGTTGAACAAGTTCTTCAAATTGGAAGCCCAAAGGGAATCGCACGAATTCTTCAGCGGGCTGGTCGAAGTGGTCATGCCCCGGGTGCCGTTGGTCGTCTTCTTTGCGTGCCGACGCATGCCCTCGAACTTATTGAATGTGCTGCCGCTAGAATCGCTGCAACCGCTGGTTCGGTAGAACCCCGACGTCCACTCACGAATGCTCTCGACTGTTTATCTCAGCATATCGTCACCGTTGCCTGCAGTGGTGGATTTCGTGAACAGGAACTCTTCGAAGAAGTACAGGGAACGGTGGCATTTGCAGGTCTCGACAAACAGTCCTGGCATTGGGCACTCGACTTCGCCGCCCGTGGTGGTCATGCTCTTTCCGCCTACCCTGACTACTGCCGAATAAAAGAACGCTTTGGGCGTTGGTACATTGCCAGCCCGGCACTCGCTCGGCGGCACCGGATGAACATTGGAACAATCACGTCAAATGCAACAGTCAATGTGAAATGGTGTCGCGGTGGTCGATTAGGCACTGTTGAAGAAGCATTCATTAGCCGGCTCAATACCGGAGATCGATTCCTTTTTGCGGGTCGTCCACTGAAGCTTTTTCGTTTTGACGGCCTCACAGCCTGGGTCAAACGGTCACAGGGCAGTCACGGAATTCAAGTTCCTCGTTGGAACGGTGGCCGCATGCCTCTTTCAACTCTTCTTTCCGCAGCAGTACTCGAACAGGTCCGATTGGTAGGGGAAAGCCGTGACAAGTCATCCTCAGTTGCCTTACCTCAAGAAACAAAAGCCGTAGCACCGCTCCTTGCAACTCAAGCACAATGGAGTCGCCTGCCCTCAGAAGACACGCTTCTTATCGAGCGAACCCGCAGTCGTGATGGACATCACCTTTTCATATTCCCCTTCGAGGGTCGACTTGTGCACGAGGGGTTAGCAGCACTACTTGCTTGGAGAATTGCAAACCAAACGCCGAGCACGCTATCGCTTGCATCGAACGACTGGGGATTCGAATTAACTGGAGCAAAACAACTCAAACTGGATGCCCGTGACTTTCGACAGCTTTTCAAGCCGGGACAATTACTCGAAGACCTGTGTGCATGCCTCAACGGAACTGAAATGGCAAAACGACAATTTCGTGAAATTGCTCGTGTCGCCGGACTTATTCAGGGGGGCACTCGATCGGCAAAACAAACACAAGCATCAGCCGGTTTAATTTTTGATGTGCTCAGCGAGTATGACACTGAAAACCTACTCCTCAAACAGGCTCGTCAAGAAGTACTGGAGCAGCAGTTTGAATTCCAACGGCTTTCTGAATCACTAGATGCAATTGCCGAGAAAGAGATTGTTGTTGTTGATACCCCAAGGCTTTCTCCACTTGCATTTCCAATCTGGGCAGAACAGATTCAGTCACGACTTACAACCCAAAACTGGCGTGAACGAATCACTCAGATGGCTGAAGAACTTGAGCAAGCGGCACACGCATGACACAAAATGATTCATCGTCGTCGCCCTTGCAAGACCTTCAAAGCGT
>Ga0315320_10000408_pt1 | contig 35406 bp, 50 predicted proteins | sample M140m21515metaG_FD_203458 | JGI IMG/M metagenome (GOLD analysis project Ga0315320, IMG submission 203458) | Ammonia-oxidizing marine archaeal communities from Monterey Bay, California, United States - M1 40m 21515 | ecosystem: Environmental > Aquatic > Marine > Coastal | place: USA: California... | reverse complement strand
CGACAACACCTTCAGATCCCTGGTGATTTACAGCGGATTGTCCTCGAAGGACTTCTGGTTCGTAATACTCCTCGTCGACGATAGAATACCGGGCAGACATTTCATTTACCGATGCGGTTCGATGTCGCAGCCATTGTCGGGCAATATACAAAGGTGCCTTGATACGGAACTTGAAAACTACGAGTTCTAGGGGTGAAGTATGCCAATTTCTAACAAGATACCTGATAAGACCTCGATCACCACGAGTGGTCTTAGTACCCGTTTGATAACTCACACGAGCACCATCAACGATAGCCTTATCTAGATTTTCTTGGGGCATGTGGTCCACGAGTTCTACAAATCCATGATCCAATACTTTCTTCATTATAACATTATATCCGTTCAAATCTTTAATAATCACAACTATCATCAAATGGAACTTCTCCGCAAAAGTCGTACAGCTCATAAAGCTTCTCTTGGGTCTTTTCAAGTTCAATTCTCGTGTCATTCATGGCATCCATGGCTTCATCCACGAGTTCTATAAAGGTGTCAAGTTCGTCGAGGGCAACGCGATGCGTCTTTCTGTGCTTTTTCTGAGAATGAGCCGCAGACTTGAGACGTTTGTTATTCTTGATAACCCTGTCGAGGTTGGGCTTGGGCGTGTTGGGGGTGGCGGACATTCTAATGGTGAGACTCATTGTGAATAATTATCCATTTATATCTTTAATCAATTCACTTAGGTTTCGGTAATATCTCTTGAGATCCTTCATAAACCTCTTGTTGTTTTCAAGAACTTCACATTCAACTTTGTTTAGATAAATCCAAGCTAAGTTTGACTTTGAATATTTTGTGGATTTCTGATTTTCAGTTGGTCGACGTGCAACCAGTTTTGTTGATTTCTTCTTTTGTGAGGCAGGTAACACCTCTTTCCTATTAACGAATGACAATGCCTGCATAACAGTATCTGCAAGATCATCCTTCTTTTTTGATTTCACAAACGTATCAATCCAATGTGAATTTGTACTCCCATCTCGAATAAAAACTTCACACCTTTCTATGGCGGCTTTTTTACGTCTGTTATATTGTACCTTGCCCGGTCCAGCAATATCTGGAATTTTGTGTCGAGCATCGTAAAGAATGGTTTCAGCTTTGGGACATTTGATGATGAAATATGCATGAAGAAAGTGCATCACAGAAACCATCTTTTTATTCCGTTCGGGTTGTTTTTCAATCAGAATAGTTTTAGCGTTAAGGACCCATGGGCGGCCATCTAGGTGATTTCTCAATGAAATATACACACCATCCTTATGTTGAGGGGGTATACCATCAACATCCCACTCTTTTACAAGGTTGCCAGCCCTTTCATCGAGAAGACATAACGCTAAATTCTTTATACCAACGTCTATACTAAGAATCATTGGTATAAAGGATAAGTATTTCTTTAATAAAGATTTTTAAGTCATTACCATAAATATGGCCACCATGAATATACAGCAACAGGATACCAGACACACCCAAAGACCATAATTTGTAATAAAATCAATCAGTCCCCGAAAACCTTTAAATAAACCACTCGCAGTATCCCGTGCAGCATCGGCAGTGTCGCCGGCGGTATCCAGTCCACTTTCAATGGCTTTGAATGGATTAGATTCACCTGTAAGAATCATAAGCGCAGCGACGCCCATCGCACCTTTGAGTCCGAGTTCTTTCAGTTTGTTGGGGTTTTTTGCGGCAGCGTCCTGAACTTCGGGATCAGAGGCTTTTTGTCTGACTTCTGGTGTTGGATTGTCTTGTAAATCCTGGGCTTTACGTGCCGATGGCTGTTCGGAGATGATATCACTTTTCGTTGCAGATCGACTATCGGGTGCATCAAATTTAGAAAAATTGATATCACCTGGATCCGCTAAAACACCTTTCCTAGGCATGTTTCTGAATGTTCTTCCTGTATCTATATCCACAAATCGGCCAATGTCGGGTTTAAATTTATATTTAGCCATGTTTCTATAATTTTAACCTATATTTTATTTGATCTTTAATATTCAGAAAGTCAGTTAGTTTCTTCATGTAATCGTCATTAATCGTCGTATCAATAACTTTGTATCCATTCTCGTCTTTAGAAATATATTTTGGGTCTAGTTCATCGGCAATAAAACCAATGTCATGACCTTCAAGACCATAAAGTAATTTCGCAGTATCGTTCCACTCAAATGTATATACATGAACACCCTTAATTGGGAAGTCGTATCTTATAGGTATTATGTTGTCTTTTAAACGTTTATCACTTTTTCGTCTCCGACTGCGAACAAATACGGAACCAGTAAAAAACTCGAGAATTTTTTGAGATTGTGAAACATAACAATCCCTTTTAGCTGCATCAAAACTCACACCTTTGTCATCACAATATTCTTTAGTGATATAACACTCCTCTTTGCCATTGCGTATGTTATATTGGAAACGGGGTGTATTTGTAATTCCAGGTTCATGACCTTCGGCGCGTGATTCGGGTCGCTCACACCATTGCCAAAGTAAGAAATTTCCGCGAGCACAAACCTTTTGACGTCCACTATTTTTAGTTGCTTTCCATTGGTAATATCCAGGTGGCATTTTTTTCCAAAATTTACCAAAAACTCGATGATCATCCTTATATTCCATATAATCACCACCAGATGTATACATTGGTTGTGAAATTGGGTTAAGTATGGTAGGGGTACACCCAAATTCGGTGATTTTGCATTCCTTTTTACGATCATCCCATCTAGTACGACCCGCCGCCCCGAAATTATTTGGGATTTCAGTGCACAGCTTAGACATGGCATATTCGTGCGCAGCCGTAAGATCTTCAGCCGTTGGAATCATCCTGTTACTAATAACAACGAAATTAAAATGAGTAAACAGAAACACGAGGAAGATGACATTAGTAACATACTTATGTTATTACTATCTCCACCAGGGGGTTTAGCTAAATTTTTGGGTTTTTCAGGGATTTTTAGGTTACCTTGTTCCTTAAGTCTCCGTTGCCAATCTGATGGAATCCCTTTACTTTCTAAGTATTCATTTCTGTATTCGACGTACTTTCGAGCCCATTCGTTATTAGGATCCATTTGAATACTTCCATCTTCAGAAAAATCGTAAACGAAGTATTCTGGGTAAAACATAACTTCTTCATCCATAAGCCCCGGGAATCCAGCCTCTGCAGCACCAGCATTTAGAGCATCTTCAAAATCTTTACGAATTGCCTCAATTTCAGCTTTGTGGAAAATATTTAAAAGACCATCCTTGTCTTGGATGTCCTGAATTGTTGTAAATATAGTGAATGCTAAATCCGCGACAAATACCATACCACCTACAACTGCACCAGCTGCACATCCAGCTGGCCCGATTGTACAGCCTCCAGCAGCAATAGCCCCAGATCTAGCACCAGCTTTAGCGGCCTGTTTACCAAGTATTTTTAATGCTTTTTCAGCAGAATTCTTAGCGAATACTTTACCTATTCTCTGTGATATACTACCCTTGATTTTCTGTTTCGATACTTTCGCCAAATTTTCCATCATTTCTTTAGTAAAATATGTGTCATATCTACCAACCCCAGCTTGTAAAGCCTGTTTACCACCCAACTGATAAATACCACCATATACAGCGTCTTCAACTAGACCAGTCACGATGGTTGTTACTATGATATCTTGTGCAATTTGAGCTCCGATATTATCAGTCCCAACGATCTGGGTCTGTATATAGTCTGCATCGTCAGACATTCTTATGATACCACCAGAAAAAATATTTGTATAAATTAAATGTCAAACAAACTTCAGTTTCGTGGTGCTCTTGTTGCGGTAGGTATTATCGTGGCGATATCCATTTACTATGGATCTAAAAAAAGTGGTTACTTTTACTACGACGATAAGGGTCGTAAGATTGAGATCAAAGAAAAAAAATAAATGTCTATAATATAATACAAAATGTATCCACCTATGGTAATGGGTGGTGGTGGCGGTGGTGGCGGTGGTGGTATCATCATAATAGTTATGTTGATTTGTTGTTTTTGTGTTGTGTCTGGTATAGGCGGTTTCTGGACTTGTACAGGAGGGACGTGGGATCCAGAGAATTTTGATAGCGCTTTGTGTCTAAAAATTCCAGGAGATGACGACGCCGCCGATGACGACACTTACGATGACGACACTTACGATGACGACGATGACGATGACGATGACACTGACACTATAGATCTCAGTTACAATGACCCAAGTGAATTACCTGAAGGTGAAGATTTCGTTACATGTGACGGATTATTAATGCCGGATGACACTAACACATGTTTCACGGCGTCTGGGAGTTCTGCGGGTGTTCGATGGACTTGGTCGGATTCTCCAGATGCCGATGAATGCAAAGCAAAAGTAGCGCGGTGGAGAATAGATGTGTCTTCTAGTTCAGCCGACTATTCTACACATGATATCATTTATACTCATTATACGGACGTAGGATCTGCGAATGCATTTGGTTTTACTAATGCACCTAATAACTTTTTAGCTGGACAAAATATCAGGTTTAAAATTTCCGCTTTGGATGAAAATGATGAACTGGTGATGCGACCAATTGAAAAGGTGTTAGATGCCAACGAGTCGGCGACTAGTTGTGCAGATCAAGGTGTTGGTACACTTTATCCATGGGCAGAATTAGGATTTTCTTCTGTATCTGCAGTTGATGATGATGGTGGTGAACCCGAACCAGATCCAGATCCAATTGATTGTTCCGGGGGAAGGTGGCAAAAATCCGGTAATTGCATGGTTAATGGTGCCGCGGTTGATCCTTCGACTTGTGGCCCAAGTTGTGTACAGACGTATGAATTGGTCGATTACACACCCGCGCAATTCGGTGGTACATGTGTAACATCAAAGAGTGAGGCAATTGGACGTGAATCGTGTCAGGTGCGAATAGAAGATCCTGCGATTGATTGCGTTGTCGGTGATTGGTTTAATACAACAGACTGCACAGCTACATGTGGTGGTGGTACTAGAAATCAAAACCGACCTATTATCGTAGATGATGAAAATAACGGCCAGGCATGTCCGGCTGTTCAACAAAGTGTATCATGTAACACCAGTCCATGCGCAGTTAATTGTGTAGGTGAATGGCGTAATAATGGCGCTGGACCCACTTCGTGTGTAAACAGAAAAAATCAGAAAACACTTAATCAAATATACGTAGTAACTACAGCTGCGGCACATGGTGGGAGTGCGTGTGCACATACAGCGGGTGACACAAAAAGAATAAATGATGGCGCCAGATCAGGTAGTTGTGGAAGTAGCAGTGGTGGGGGCGGCTGCTTTTTACCCGAAACAAACCTGAAATTGAAAAATGGTGACATTGTTGCTATAAAAGACCTCAAGTTGGATGATGTTCTAAATGATGGTAGTGTAGTTAATACAACTATGCAAATTAGAAATATTAGCAAAGATCCATTCTATAAAATTTTCAGTAAAGACTTGGATGAATACATTTACGTAACTGGGAGTCATTACATTCAAGAAGATGGTGAATTTGTTAAGGTTGAAGACGCTAAATGCTCTGAGATTACAGAGAAGATTGAGGATACATTCATTTGTCTTATTACCAGCAATCACAATATTGTTATAGGCGAATACACTTTCTGGGATTGGGCGGACACATGCGATGCGTGTGATAAATGCACAATTCCACAAGAATACTTCAAGCGGGAGGATAGATTGAACAGTTTTTAAATAATTATTAATATTAGATGGTAGTGTTACTGCTAACCATATTTGTTTTATCCCTATTTTATTTGTTATTGTGTAAAAACAGAGGTTATACATATTCACGAATGACATGGGAAGATATAGAAGAAATAGAGTTAATCGAAAAGGAGGTATATGATGAACCAAATGAAATCCCTGGAACCTATATTAAAGAGCAATCGATAAATGAATGTCCCGATTTATCTCTAGTTATGAGAGAAAATGGGAAGATTATAGGTATGATGTACGGATTAATGTTAAAAGGTACTAAAATGACAAATGAGAAACTTGATAGAGGTCATGTTTCCGATGGTGATACTCTTGTAATATATTCTATGTGTGTTCGTAAAGATTACCAGAGACGTGGAATAGGTCGAATCTTATCAAAATATTATTACGATGAATGGATCAATAATAAAAATGGTGCTAAACGCCAATTTAAATATTTCTCCACTCCTACAAAAAAGAAATATCTAAACTTCTGTAAAGATCTGGGTTTTAAAGTCATGGGACCATCCGAAATAAATTATGGTAGTGTAAAATGGTATGATATACTTAAAGAGAATAAGGACTCATAAAACATATGTGGTGTTGGTGGTGTTGTCACGATTTCGATCGTACACCTTTAAAGTTACCATACAAACACGATAATCGAAGAAATCAATTTCAAACTGTCGGCAATTTTTGCTCATGGAGTTGTATGAAATCATTTTCGATAGATAAATATGGAATTACGAAAGGTGGTCAGATATCCGGAAATATTATACTTTATAGAAAACAAATGTTTAACCAAATAGGTAGCATAAGACCAGCACCAAATAGATTTAAACTAAAAGAATTTGGTGGTGATATGACGATTGAGGAATTTCGCGCGAATCAGACAGCCGATAAAGAAGAACCTAAATATGTAAATAGCAAAGATTACAAGGATGTTTCTATACCCGTTATTACAAACACAAAGAAAATGGATGAAATAAAGAATGCATCAATGAATAATAACGCTTTAAAATTGAAAAGAGCTAAACCACTAAAGCGAAATCATAATAATCTAGAATCAGCTCTTGGACTTATTATTGCTCCCAAAACCTAAAATTCGTTTTTGTTTGGTCGTAGGTAATGAGGGTGGTAAACTTTCGCTTTTTTTACTATGAACCCATACTTCTCCATCATGTGCAACCCAGCACACATTTAACTTTTCCATTACCTTCCTACATAAGACACATGGTATAGACACTCCATCACCATACGTAGTTTTACGTTCTATGATAAGATCTCCATGTTTCCTATGTAACCATTCTGTGAATTGATGGGATTTATATCCTTTTTTTAAACACTCTCGATGCAATTTTCGAATGAGTTGCCGTTCTGCACACATGTGATTATTACTTATAACAACCGGTCCATTTGATGACATGTAACTTGTAACTTGACAATATTTCATGGTACACAATTACCACATTGTTCTCCACTGAATACAAAATCACAATGTTCACATTCACTTAGGGCTTGTATATTTCTTTTTCCAACTAATCCTTTAGTAAAAAGTTCTAGTTGTTTCACTGTATAAATGCCGTATTGTATCATTATTTTCAAAGTTGGAAATTTCATACTATATAGTTTACGTATCCAATCCTTAAGCGAGACATGGTAGGCATTTTTTTAATTGGTTTTGGGCTTTCATCATTGTTGCGAAACTATCTACCATAGCGGGAACAATGGATTTGAGAACGACCTCAAACTCCGAATCTTTCTCACCACTATCAATCTGTTCAATGAGATAATTAAGTACAGCGACAACCAATTTTTTCTTCTGAGGACCTGGGAGCTTTTTAAACTTCATAGTTTCCATCATGAGAGCACCGAGCACGGGGGGAATATCTTCTTTGGTAAATCCATCGTCAAGATATTCGAATTTTAAATTCTCAACTGTCGTAATAAGACTTTTAGCATCAATTTTTCCATTAAATTTTTGTAAGATCAAATCCATTTTATAATATTGTAAGATTATAAAATGGAAAACACTATCGCAGGGTTGGCATTTGGCTTGGGATTTTTCCAGTTATACGACCAAATCCGTAACGTAAAAGATATAGATGTCAATTTAAAAAGTACTATAATTATCAGTATCATTTCTAGTATTTTATGGTTTATATTTCAGTTTAAAAGATATGGTCTCAACATGACGACACTTTATACATCGACAGGACTCATCGTTCAGTTGTATGTATTAAATGCAATTTTAGTAAAAGAGAAAAATAACATTAAAGAATAGAATCGGATATAATCCAGTAATGAGCCTTATCATTCATGCGTCCGCGAAGCCTTCCCTCACACCCATTAAGATTGCGAAGAAGACCACATCTTCTTCTAATATTAGGCCACCTAAGCTCACTCCAGTTGAGCGCCCCAATGATTTCCTTTCTGTAGCCGAACGTGTAAATGGTCGTGCTGCGATGATTGGTTTCACCTCCGCTGTGATTGATGAGATCATGACTGGTAACTCCATCAGTACCCAGTTCCATGATAACATCGGTCTTTCTGTCGCTGTTGCCAGTTTGGCGTTCCTCGGAACAGCGGCGAACTCTAAGGATGAAGGTTATGTACAGGGCTTTTGGAAGCCTGAGACAGAGCTAGTAAATGGTCGACTTGCGATGGTTGGTATCGCATCCCTTCTTCTAACCGAATCTTTGCACCCCCATGTTCCACTTTTTTAGAGTGGTTTAAAGATTCGAATCTTATAGTAATCAGAAATGAGTGCTATCACTTGTGCGTCCGTAAAGCCATCCTATCATGTGCATCGTCAATCTAAATTGACGACTAAGCGTCATACACGTGGACCTGCGAAGATTCGCTCTTCCCCCGAACCTGTTCGGGTGTCGGTGTCGGAGCCAGAACCATACGACCCCAAGACTCGTTTCGCTGAGGTCCTCAATGGTCGCACCGCTATGCAGGGTTTCCTTTGGGGTTCTCTAAACTGGATGATGACAGGTAAAAATGTCATTCAGCAGATTGAGGATCCTATGTATGCTGTGGCTGCGACCGGTGTTGTTACTACATTGGCACTCGCGTCTCTGTTTACAGCCGAAAACTTCACCACTGAGGAAATTGGTGTATTCACCCCCGAGGCTGAGCTCAAGAATGGTAGATTGGCGATGCTAGGATTCACTGCTCTATTGGGATTGAGTGCCATGTAACTCAAAAAATCAATCATTTTAACCTTTTCATTCATTGTAAATGTCCCTGCTCTACGCATCACGTAGGCCAAGAACATCATGAGGACATAGGTATTTATAACGATAGCTTTCATTTATTCAACGTTAAGTTTCTTACCAATGGGTGCGATTAAAAATATACCAGTTAGCAACATCACTATAAACGAAGTTAAACTGAGAGCGATAGAAGTCACAGATTTCTTCTTATCGTTTTCGCAATTTACACTCCAATTCAGTGCGACCGAACTACCAATTATACCCATGATAGCATACACTAACATAAATACGGGAGTCTCATTGCTGAATAACTTAGTCATAGAAAGAGTGAATGGAATGGCGATAGCTACACCGAGAGTTCCAATAAGAAGTTTGTTCAAATCTTCCTGTATCTTTTTACCCTTGAATTTATCACATTTGGCAAATATACCGATTCCTACGGAAGAAGCGATTATATAAGTAAGACCAAGAAGTGTAATAACACCGATAGTATTCCAAGAAATGTCAAGATTCTCCCTACTATTTCCAAAGTTCTTGATTTTAGTTCCTAAAGTTGAAAGAGTGGAATTAGCTTTGTTGACATTCTTATTGAGTTCGGTCATGGTGTCATTGACATTGGAAAGTGTGTTTCCCATCGCGCTATTTTTATTGACATTGGAAAGTGTGTTTCCCATCGCGCTATTTTTATTGGCGTTCATTTATTATAGTTTAAGAAAATTAATAAGATCTTCCCTGGTCTTTTTCTGGAACCAACCCAACTCTTTTAATTTATTGGCACAAATATAGTATCTTTTATCATTGAAAGGTCGATCATCAACATATCGTATCCACTTATCATAGTCAGTAGTTTCCTTGATGGTTTCAATAATTATTTTTGTCACTTCCATGACAGTGAGTTCATCATCTGATGCGATATTATAGACTTCCCCTGGTGTACCCTTTTTCCATACAACTTCTACAGCATCAACAACATCTTCGACGTGCATGAATGCCCGCTTAATTGTTGCACAACTAGAACCATGGATGGTACATTTTTTACCCTCCTTTAAAAGTCTCTTGAATTTTGGAATCAGTTTTTCCGGGTATTGATTGGGTCCATAGACATTGTTACATCGAATGACTTTGATATTCATTCCAAAAGATTCAATGTATGATCTAACAATCATTTCGGCGGCAGCCTTAGATGCAGAATATGGATTTGTGGGACGGAGGACACCCTCTTCTTCTGTAAACGGAACATCCTTTTTAGATTCACCATATACTTCATCTGTACTGAAGTGAATAAATTCTACATTGGGAATGAGTCGTCGACACGCTTCTACGAGCACGTGTGTCGCGTGTGTGTTATCCATAGTGAACGAAATCGCATTCTCAAATGAATTATCGACATGACTTTGAGCTGCGAAATGAAATATAGCGTCAAACTTAAATTTTTTGATTAGATGTTCCATGAGACTTGCATCACCTACATTACCCCTTACAAATGTGGCTACACCCGGTTTTACGTTATCTACATTAGAGCAGTAGTCAAGTTTATCAATATTAACAAAATTTACATCGGGGTACCTCTCTTTCATGACATTTAGAAAATTGGATGCAATAAAACCACATCCTCCAGTTACCATTACATTACTGAACATTTTCCGTTTAATTTATAGTCAGCAAATTTTTTAAGTAAATCGCACACGCGATCAACATCAGCAATTGTCATACCATGATGAGCACCAAGGAGAAACCCATCTTTCATTATACGATCGGAGATCTCGAACTCATGAAGATATTCTCTAAACGCTGGGTGTCTAGTGATGTTTCCCGCAAAAGTGACACGTGTTTGAACGTCGTTTTTTTCTAGAAACTTTAAGAGTTCGAGTCGATCTGGACACTGAAATGGGATAGCCAACCAGTTGGGTGTCATAGAATCATCTGGAAGTGTGTAATAAGAGCAATCCTTTAGATTATCCAAGTACCTTTCCACATTCTGACGCCTTTTTTGGAGGAAACCATCCAACTTATCAAGCTGTACGAGACCAAATGCGGCATTCATTTCACAAGCCTTGAGATGGTAACCAGCTACACCATATAGGAACTTCCAGTCATATGGAATACCATCAACTGAATGATTAAAACGCTCACTTGGTTCTTCGATGTTATCACCGATTCGACCCCAATCACGGAACATAATAGCTCTTTTGAGATGTTCATCATCGTTAAACATAACCATACCACCTACACCACCCGCAGTGATGACATGGCTCGCATAAAAGCTCGTCGTACTGATATCCGTACTATCTGTTCGAGTAATGGTATCGGCAGAATCCTCGAAAAGGATCAAATTGGGAAATGCTTCACGAATCGATTTCCAGTCAGGAACATTCCCAATTAGGTTAGGAAGTAGAAGACACTTTGTCTCGGGTGTAACAACTTTCTTGAGATGCTCAACGGTGGGTACATAGGTGGTAAGACCTACATCACAAAATACAGGTTTTAGACCGAGTTGCATTAGAGGGGCGACCGTTGTAGCAAACCCACATGCAGGGGTAACAATTTCAGATCCCTTTGGTAAATCAAGTGCGCAAAGACCTAGAAGAATTGCACTACTTCCAGAATTTACAAATAACCCGGATTTCTTTCCAAACAAATCAGATACTCTCTTCTCAAACTCAATAGTACGATCACCAAAGCCAGCGAGCCAGCCATCGCGAAGGCAGTTTTCAACGGCCTTGATTTCTTCTTCTCCATATGATTCGAATTTATTTGGAGCATACCAAACTTTCTTTACCATTGTGTTTTAATATGTTTCAATACTTTTAAGTAGTCAGTTTTATTGTTAACATGAAATACATTTGGTGTAACTTTATAAAGTGCTTCGAGACCCTCTCTTGAATTTTCAAATCCCACTATACATCTATCAGTGTTATTTTTAATTGCGAGTTGATAACATTCTGGATCTGGTTTAGGATTTACATAATCTTCTCGAACTATCCAGTTTTTCAGTTTTTTAAGAATTGGAACTTGTTCCTTAAAATGTTCTACAACTTCTCTATTAGTGTTAGTCACAACAACATGCTCAATATTATTTTCAATAATGAAGTCTACAAAGGCATCCATGTTTTCTATAGTTTCAATATCGGTGAATTTTAACATCTCCAAACTTTTGCGTTTTCTCAATTGAAGTGGGTCCGGATAATCATTTAAAATGTAATTAATTCCATGTGTAGTAATAATTCGTTCGACGTATTGAACATTTAACTTCAGTACTTTCGCCCAGGCTTCGTAATGGAGATGATCAGTCTTAAGTAAGGTTCCATCAAGATCAATAAGAAAAAACATATAGTTTAAAGTATTATGAAACCTTTAATTAAAATGCCGAAGGTGTGCGTTTTGGGTGCGGGTGGATTTATTGGTAAGAATTTAATTAACGGGACCAATTGGGTAGGTGTTACTCGCCATGATCTCGATCTAACAGACCAAATAGCCGTGGAAACTTATTTTAAAGATCATAAGTATGATGTAGTGATTCATTGTGGAGTTGTGGGTGGAAGTCGTTTAAATGTAGATAAGGGTGATGTGTTTCATAAAAATATTCTCATGTTTGAAAACGTTGTTCGAGTTTTCAAAGGAAAGTTGTTATATTTTTCGAGTGGTGCAGGAGTTCGCGGAGATCCACCAACGGATCCATATGGACTTTCAAAATGGATCATTGATAAACGTATAGAAACTATACCTAATACACATTCATTGCGTATATGGGGTTGTTATGGACCCCATGAATTATCTACAAGATTCAGTGCTATATGTAAAAAAGATAAACATATTGTCATTGATCAAGACAGATATTTTGACTTCATCGACGTCTGTGATGTGTGTAGAATTGTTGAAGAGTATATAAAAAGTCCCTGTATACCTAAATTTACCAACTTGACTTATCAGAATAAACTTTTATTGTCTGAATGGGCAGAATTTTTTGGAGCTACGTATGAAATACGAGACAAGTCTAAGCTCGGAGAACCATATTGTTCTACTTTATCCACTTCATCCTAATACCACTTGGATTTTCCATACCAAGAAAGTCAAGAATATCTTTCTCCAATTTCTCGGTTCCAAGATCTTCAAACTTTAGAATGAGCAACTTTCCGGGTTTGTCCTTAAAATAATCAAGTACCTTATGATTGTGAATTTCATATACCATCCTAAGGCGCTCTCTATGAATTTCGTCCTGGTAATGACCATTTACACCTAGAATGGCGTTATTAGCCTTGTTTCTAGCACGCGGCATCAACCATGCATCGTGCTTCTTATAACTCTCAAGGAAAGATTCTGTTTCTCTGATACACATAATAAACTTAGTATCATCATAATTTTCGTTGATATACTTGTACATACCAAAATATGGAAAGTCTCGTCCAATCATATCGTCATTGTTTTGAAGAAAATCATAAATTTTAGGATTTTCAACCACACCACTATGACACGATGTTCTCATATCATCATTTGTTACGAGTAGATCTCCATCGTTAACACGCAGATGAGTTGGGTGAGTGTGAAGGTCTATACCTCGTCCGGCGTAAGCTTTATAACCAGACACTTCACTTATAAAATCACCAATACTCCTTGAAGCTGTTTTGAAGAACCCTGCGTAAATGATTTTCATTCTAATTCAACATCATATCATATCTTTAAACATTTAAAGATATTACGTTATGATCAATCATATGGAGATTAAATCCGTGTTCAAAACATACAACGTAGATTTTACTAATCGTTATCAGATTGAACCCTCTCATAACGATGTTCTCGTGATAGATCGTAAGGTTATGGATATATACGGAAGTCGGTACAATGCTTTTCGTCATGTATTTCATATTGATGCAAATGAAGAAACTAAGAACATGTCAAGTGTTTTGAAACTCGTGGATTACCTCATGGAAGTTGATTTTACGAAGAAGGATACACTTTTTGTTGTAGGTGGTGGTATTACACAGGATATAGGCTCCATGTGTGCAGCTCTATTTAAACGGGGTGTCGATTGGGTCTATACACCGACTACACTTCTTTCCATGAGTGATAGTTGTATTGGCTCCAAGATGGGAGTTAATCACAATGGTAGTAAAAATCAACTCGGTACATTTTACCCTCCCACGAGAGTTGTAATTGACGTTTCATTGCTAGAAAGTCTTGATACAACGGCTATTCATTCGGGTATGGGTGAAATTCTTAAATTGTATACGTTGGATAAACGTCCATGGGACATCCCGGATCTCGCTGATGCCCTCAAGATATGCCTTCAAATTAAAAAGGATATAATTGAAGAAGATGAACTTGAAAAAACAATTCGTCCATGTCTTAATTATGGACATACATTTGGACACATTTTCGAAAGTGTATCGGATTTCAAAATTCCTCATGGGGTTGCAGTTTTAATGGGAATGTACGTCATTGATAAATATTTCAATCTAAATGTGAAAAGGTTTTTTCCTTATGTAAATATAATTAAAAAGTATTCTTCTCATATAAACCTCGATCCTGATCTTATTCTTAAGCATCTGAAGGCCGATAAGAAAGTGATGGGTGATAAAATAACTCTTATTAAACGCAGGGAATTTGTAGAAGTGGATCTTAATAAAGGATTGGTTGAAAGTGTAATCTCTATAGTCGAAAATGATCTTCTAGAGAAAGAGGAGGATGATTATGATGATGATGAGGAAGAAAAGGTTAAAGATGTAGACTCTAATGACAACAAATGATAGTGTACCTTGATATCGGGGCCACTCATATTAAAATAATGTACGAAGGTAATGTTAAAATTTTTGAATATCTCACGAAAGATAAAGTAGACGTGAATCATTTTTCCAAATTCGTCAAAAATATTCTGAGTACTTACACATTTTCAAGACTCTATGTATGTTCTCAAATGCATGGATTTCATATAGAAGGGGATTCTGATTATGTTTCATGGATGTGTGAAGATGTTGAACCAGGTGATCATGACATGACTAATACAGGGTTATTTCCGCATTATGGACTTCCATGTTTCAATTCTAAAAAATATATTTCTGGTGGACGTATGGGTGGTTTAGTGAATACGTTGCTTGATGTTGACTATCATATATCACATGAAACGCTGGAATGTGGTACAGGATTTTATGATATGGTGCATAAAATACAGCTACCCAGTCGTTTCGAGTTACCATGGGTCATTAAAGATGGACCCACACCTTGTGGTATGATAGGAAATGCCAAAGTTTTTGCGCCACTTGGTGATCTTCAATGTGCGGTAATGGGTATAGATAAGACTTTATTACATGGTGATGTCGTTATAAATATGGGTACAGGTTCACAAGTTATTCAGATTGGTTCTACATATAGAGATGATACCGAAAATAGACCACTCTTTAGATATACTCTAAATTGTATTACACATATACCATCTGGGAGAAGTCTAAAATTTTATAAAGAACTGCTCGATTTACCTGATTATACAGATCTTAAATTTGAAGATGTTGTAAAATCAAGGGAGTGTTTTAACCTTGCATATTTTAAAGGTGCGTATGGGTATGAAAAATCGGGGAGTATTACTCGGTTACATAAAAAAACAACCAAATACACATTAGCATGTAGTCTCTTAAGGTGTTACGTAAACCAATATGTGAGAATACTCAAAAATAAATTTAACTCTAGAAGAAGAGTATATTTAACTGGTGGTATACCGAATAATATCCCAATCATGCGGGCCCTTTTCGATTATTATTTGTATCCTGACGTAGTTATTGTAGAAGATAACGATACACTTAAAGGTCTCTATAAATATAGTAAGTATGACGACACTAGTTTTTGGTTCAACAGGTAATGTGGGACAATACATTTGTTCTCAATTACCAAACGCTGTTCCACTATCTCGTGAACATTACGATCTTTCTAATCCAGATGATTTCTCTGGATTAGAAACATTCGAGAATATTAAATGCATCATATGGTGCTCCGGTGCGAACACTAATGATATGATAGGTACTATTGAAAGTAATGTGTATGATAATATAATGAATGTGAATGTCAATAGTATAGTCAAATCCTTGAATTATTTCGAAAGTAATCACAAACTTTGTAGCGGTGCTCGGTTATGTATAATAAGTTCAATTCTTCAAGAGAGAGGACGAATTGGAAAACTTTCATATTGTGTATCTAAAAGTGCTATCGGTGGTTTAGTTAAATCGGCGTCTATAACTCTCAAAAATAAAGATATTCTCATCAATGCCATTTTACCCGGCCCGATTGATAATGAAATGACAAAGAGAACATTATCAACACGGGAGTATGATTCATTGAAAAACTTTTTTGTGAGTTTGGAGGATATTTATAACATGTGTCATTTACTTTGCTTTAAAAATTCTAGTATCACTGGTCAATCTATATCTATCGATAATGGACTTTCAGTAAAGATCACATACTGATGATAGATAGTTTCCATCGAAGAAGTTGTGTTTACTTTCCTTGAATACGTGCATGAGGATATTAAAACACTTTGAAAACGTAAAATCGTACTTTTCAATAAGAACAATGGCGTAATTCACATGCATTGAATACATCCCCGTAATGAAATATAAAACATGGTTATTTTTGTAAGTACCGATCCACTTCTCACAATATTCCAGTATTGGAAGTAGATTGTATCCATCTTTATTTTTCATTATGGTATGGGCGATGAGAAGCTCTGTTTTCGCGTTACCCGAACCTCTTCCAATTCCACCCATGGTTCCATCAATCATCGATACACCATTGTAATAAGAATCGATTGATTTCACTGTCGCATTTAATAGATTATCATGAGCATGGAACCCAATTTTCCCATTGTATGATTTCTTAATCACATCGAGAATGTAGTTCATTTTAACTATACCCAAATTACCATATGTATCGGCGATATACAGATAATCGGGACTACATTCGGAAAGTAAACTACATGTTTCTTCAATTTGAAGATCCGTCATCTTATCGATGCGCCCAATATTGACCGATACTTCATATCCAAGTTTCTTAAGTTTGGTTACCATATCACACGTATCTCTAATAAGTTCTACGTTAAGAACTGAATCATTTTTATCGACACAATGATAAGCAATAAGAACTCGAACCATCGTGATAAGAGAATCCTTTTTGGGTACAAAGTCATCTATTGTGAAAGTACCCATCTGTGCCATGATAGCAAGCTTAGTTTTTTCATCAACGACTTTACTAAGTGTAGAATTGATAAGTTCTTCGGGTGTATGATACCAAACACCAAATCCGTCTTCCGGGCCTGATCGCCTAAATCCAACTTCAGTGTATTCAACACCTGAACTTTTACATGCGTTGTAGCTATCTACTACCTGTTCTTTAGAGAAGTTCCAATTGTTTGTATACCCTCCATCCCGTAACGTACAATCAAGGATTCTCATTGTTATTACTTAATCAAATAACTTTAAACTCGTTTTACAAACATCTGCTCATCTAAAATTTTGTCATCTATAAATGGAGACATTTCCTCGTGAGGCATATTTTTAAATGTACCATCTGGAAGAGGTTTATTACTTACACGTGGATATCTTCCCTGTGTATTACAGAAAATTTCAACTATCATTGGTCCATCGGTGTAATTAAGATATCCAACATCTTCATCATTTTCAACTCTATAATAGTTTAAGTCGTAAGCTTTTGCAATTTTTTCAATGTTACAAAACGTTATATCACTTTTTGAACTTGTTCCAAATTCCCGTTTAAACACCATATTTTGTGTAATCTTAATAGCACCATAACCATCATTATTAAAAACGATAAGAGTTACCGGAAGATTGTGATGTTTTAATGTTTGAAGTTCTTGAATATTGAACTGGAAAGAACCATCTCCTAATATCGCATATGCGCGTTTTCCGTGGGTAGATGCACCTAATGCAACTGGAAATTCGTATCCCATATCTCCGTGACTACTTGTGATGAAACGATCCCCATCTCGGTACTTATACATATGCCAGATAACGTTATAGATAGAACCCGAAGATGCGGTTACAATGGAATTACCAGGTTTTTCTCTAAAGAATGTATTCAGGTGTCTATAAGGACATACGAGAGTTCCATTTTTTTCTGGAAGTTCCAAAGACCACATTTCTTTCCATTCCAAATTTCGTTTTACCCATTCTGGATGAATTTCCTTTTGTAAAGGTAGACCAATTTTAAAAAATGTTTTAAGATCCATGTGAAGCTTAATATCCAACTTTTTCTTATCAAGAAATTCTGAATTATCTATGTCGAGGTACACTATTTTAGCCTCTCTCGCAAATAGGTCTCTATTGTAACCTGTAATTCCCTTTGATAATCTACAACCAAGACATAAAATTAGATCTGCATTCTGAATTGCAAAGTTTCCGGAACGATTACCAACAATCCCAGCTTTTCCTATATAGTCGTCACCGAGGTCACATCCAAAAAAACTTATGACATATGGAAGATTGTGTAGCTTTAAAAACTTTCTAAATTCTTCTTTTGTTTTTGATAAATGAATACCATTTCCCGCGAGAACTATCGGTCTTTTAGAATTTAACCATGTATCAACAAAATTGTGGGGTAGGGTTGTTAATGTATCAGAGGGTGACATCGTCCATTCTTCACATATTTCCGGAACTTCCATAGATTGAATGTCAATTGGGATAGACAGCCATACAGGCCCCAGACGACCAGTTGTTAGATTATGATAACATTCATCGAGCACTTTAGGTAATTGTGATGGATCTGTGAGTTCAACTGCGTATTTTGTGATGGGTTTTACAGATTCTATGATGTCACAATCAGAACCGAAATATCCTCGAATTTTTCCATTATGAGAACGTATATTATCAGTGTGTTGTACTTGACCACTAATGAAAAAGATCGGTACACTATCTTGGTATGCAATGAGGCATGGTGTTAATGCATTCGTTGCACCACACCCAGATGTAACACAGCAAACACTTGGATTGTGTTCATATGATGACCAACCAAGTGCTGTATACCCAGCTGGTTGTTCACCATGTGTATAAATTACGTCCATATATTGTCCAAATGAATCGTTTAGGTGCATTGCAAACCCACCCGTGACTGAAAAACATTTTGTTATACGTTTTTCTTTGAGAAAATGTACAATATAATCTGACACCTTCATTCTACTGAATTAAAGAATCGATTCTTTAATTCAGTAGAATGAAACTGACATACACAATCCAGGTGTGTAATGAGTCAAAGGAGCTTTATTCTTTATTAAATTTTCTGTCAAAAACAATCGATGACGAAGATGAACTTAACGTTGTAGTTGACAACGAACGATGCACTGAGAGAGTTGAGGGTGTCCTTGAAATTTTTAAGAGTAGAATCAATATCTTTAAAAAGTCATTCGAGAGATTTGGTAAAAATGACAACTTCCACAAAGATATGGCTAATGGTGAATACATTTTCGGTATGGATGCCGATGAGATGCCACAAGAATCTCTAATTAAGAACATTAAAAAGATCATCAAAGACACCGATGCTGAAATAATCGCTGTACCCAGAATTAACATTCACCCCGGTTCAACTGAAGAATTCATTAAAGCTTCTGGTTTCCAAGTTAATGATGTGGGTTGGATTAATTGGCCCGATTATCAAACACGTATTTATAAAAAGTGTGAACATATTTCATGGACCGATGAACTTCACACAAAACTTACGGGTACTGAACGTGTTGTTGGAATTCAAGCTGATCCTAAATTAGCTCTTTGGCATATTAAATCTGTTGAAAAGCAAGAGAGTCGGTGGACTTCTGGAGACTTCAACAAGGTTCAGGGACATAAATATTACGAATCTTTAATGTGATTAAAGGTTGGAGTATATTTCCATTTATAATGGAGTTGAATATTGCAAATCTGTCTACTCATTTTAAATCAACTGGTGCTAAAGATCATCCATTTTTTTGGATTAATGGTGCCGAAAATATTATACCAAACCTCGTTGAATGTGTAAATATGGTTGGTTATGAACCAAATGTAAAAGATATCAGTGAATATGAGAATCCTTTCGAGGATGAGATGAAATCTTTATTTCAGAAGTATGGATCAGATAAGTTTCTCCATAACTATTACAAGTATTATAGCAATGTTCTTGCTGAGAGATCTGGGTTAGATATTTTAGAAATTGGAATGGGTACAAAGAATCCTACAATCCCTTCTACGATGTTCTTTTACAAAGAAGATAAGGATTTTGAATCAACCCCTGGTTCCTCACTCAGAGCTTTTAGGGATTTTGTGAAAGAATCTAAAGTGTATGGTGCCGATATAGACAAAGAGATTTTGTTCGAAGAGGATAATATTAAAACGGCGGAGGTTGATCAATTAAAGCGTATGGATTTGGATAATCTATTTTTGGATACTCAAAAAATGTTTGATTTCATTGTCGTAGATGGTCTTCACCATATTACAGCCGATCTTAATTCGATTCTCTCACTCGTTAAACGTATGAAAGATAAGTCAATTCTGGTAGTTGAGGACATTATCATATTCGACAATTGGAAAGTTGTGGATTTCATCCTTTCCAAGGTTGAAGGTTTTACTACACATTTTGTTAAGGATGGGGGTGACTACATGTATGTTGTTTCCAAGTAAACATCCCGCTTTCGCCACATATCACCATAGTCATTAGTCCCCCCCATATCTCGATTGTCCGCACCCTTAGCGTTGTTATATTTACATTTTACGTATCGAACGTTATTAAAACGAATAAATTCTTCTCCTTTTTCTTCAATAGTATGTTGTCCGATCATACACTTATCCGGGTATGCTCGAACATAATCGATAGATGCATTCATATAGGCACCTGGACCGGTTGGATATAGACAATCTATACCATAATGTTTATGCTTTACATTCCATAAAATTAAGTCGATCATTTTCTTGGAAATTTCATGTCTTGGTACCGAACCAATAAACGCTGTATACATACACATCTGATTTGGCGGACAATCAACACTTGTATAGTAGTCTTTACCTGATTTGTATAGTTCTTCTATGGGTAAGAGTGATTCTTGGCGTATATCTGAATACCACCCCCCTTCAATGTACATGATGAGGTGTCTCATCAAATCACATTTATACGAATATGGTTTCAATGTGTGAAACGCTTCGAGAACCTTTTCATCGAAGTGTTTCCTGATATATTTTACACATTCATCACCGGAATACATCTTAACCACGTAACCAGGATTCATTCTATACCACGTTTCTAATGCCTTTTTCATCCCATCAGGGAGTTTCGGCATTTTTCCATCGTCGACAATGATTACCTTATGTATAATCTTTGGTATCATTTATCTATTTAAATAATAAATTCTTTAACAATATAAATGGAGGAACTACATGACGCATGTCAGGATCTTGATGTGAAGATGGAAGAGATTGCATTAGATCTTAGTGACTTTCAAACAAATTATAAACTTGCCGAGCGATATATTGATATTGATCGGCAAATCCACGAACTTTTCGATATGTACAACCATATCAAAAACTACAAAAAATCTATGGTTTTGAAATTACAAAATGTTACCAAAGAAATTCGAAAACTTGACAATGAAGTCAACTCTCTTAAATTACAAGAGTTTTCTCATGCCCAACACGGAGGTTCGTATTCACAATTACATCAAAATTTGCATCGGTGAGATTCTTACAAAAAGAAACATCTTCTGAACATATATCTTTTATAAGAGTACCATCATCCGCTTCAATTTCAATCTCAGGATAATTGAAGTATGGATACTTTAACTTCTCAATGACACCCCTACGACACGCAAAAAAACCCATACCATTATATGCTACGTTTATATATGGTCCTTCACCTTCTAATTCTACCGGAGTGAGAAATTTGAAACTACCATGTTTCTTGAAATACTCGATATCCCACATCGGTACACACGCAAAATGTCGTCTATCTTCCATAAGATAGAGTCCAGAGACAACTGGATATTTTTTAGTGTCTTCGATAAGTTGTATTACCTGTTCCGGTGTGAAAACTATATCTGAGTCAATTGTCAGCCACACATCATAATCTAAATCACCCCCAAATGGTTTTTGTTCAGAGCCTCGACGTACATCTAGACCTAGTGTTTTCATTCTTGTGAATGTAACAAAACTCGAATAATCATTGCAGACAGATATCTTGTGCCCAGACTTAATCAATGCTAGAAGTGTCTGTGTCCAATTCATCAAAAAACGACCGGAAAAGGATCTACCTGGAAGTGCGATTACAACTTTCATCTCTTCAAAATACTAAGCACTTCTTTAACTGCTGGATGACGAACAATATCCCCATCTTCCATTTCAACGTGTGTAATATAATCAAGATCTTGACATTGCATTTTATATACGAGATTTGCGAGACCATTATCTGGTCCTAGATCGGATTGTTCTAGGTCTCCCGTCACGATGAGTTTTGTATCTTCACCAACCCTTGTAAGAAGCATTTTCATTTGGTTTAGTGTGGAGTTTTGCATCTCATCGGCTATGATAATAGTTTGATTAAATGTCCGACCTCTCATATATCCAAGAGGTTCTATCTTGACAAATCTATCAATCTGATTATACGAAAAGTACTTTTCGAAAATATCAAACATTGGTTTCGTCCATGGTTCCATTTTTTGGTCCATATCACCCGGTAGATACCCCATATCTTCGTCGGCAGCCACGATGGGGCGTGTAAGAACAATTTTAGGACGTTGATACTTGTTTACATGTTCAAGTGCAATCTGACACGCAAGCATCGTTTTACCTGATCCCGCTGGTCCAGTACCAATCACAATTGGTTTTGGTGACCTAAGAGCGAGCATATATCTACATTGTCCAGGTGTTTTGGGGAAGTTCATGATTCTATTATACATAGAGAAAATATATGTATATAATTAAATGGATTATCATTTCGTACGAATGCGAATAAGTGATGCCTATCTCAGTCTCGTAGATCCGAGATGCAAAACTAGATTTATGTGTTTTAAGGAAAAATATTTAGCTGAAAAATGTATAAATTATGTATCAACATTCAAGGGTAAATATGGTATTTGGCCAGTTTTTGACATGTCATCTAATGGTAAGAAAGAAATTGTTAGTTCCAATATAAAAATACGTAATCCAGATGATGTGAAGCAGTTCCTAGATATTGTTACATATGATTATGAAACAATAGAGAAAATTTCATCTCGAACAAATGCGTCATATTATTGTGTATTAGCTTTTAATACAACAGAAAAGGTAACGCGTGAGTCTGTCAATATGTCTGGGCAAGAAATGGATGCTATTCTAGACGAAAAATTATATAGAGATGTTCTAGAATATAACTTAAACATAAGCGAATAGTTAATAACATGTGTGGTATATTAGCTGTATTTGGTGAAGAAGTGATCGTTTCGTCACATCTTCTTTCTCATCGTGGGCCAGATGATTTTAGAACCGAAGTAATTGGTAAATGTCAAATGGATTTCTATAGGTTGGCTATTAATGATCTCACAGACGCTGGTATGCAACCTTTTCGATCAAAAAAGTCCATGCTTATATGTAATGGTGAAATATACAACCATAAAAAGTTTATTACAGGTCAGGAGTCTAGTAAAAGTGATTGTGAAATACTCTTATCTCTTATAGAGGATTGTGGAATCACGAAGACATTGGATATGATTAATGGAGACTTCGCAATGGTCTGGAGTGATGGTAAACGTGTGATAGCTGCCAGAGATCCAGTTGGGGTACGCCCATTATTTTATAGTCGATATTCGAATGGTTCTATTGCCTTTGCGAGTGAGGCAAAAGCCCTTCTATTTTTGAAATCTGATGTTCACGTTTTCCCACCCGGACATGTATACGATTCTTACATTGATGATTTTATTTGTTATTACAATGGATATTGGCCGGTTACTAAATATGCGAAGTCTGAATATGATTTTAGCATCCGAGAAACATTGGAAGAGGCTGTTAATATGCGCATTGAAAATACTGAACGTGATATAGGATTTCTTCTATCGGGAGGTCTTGATAGTAGTTTGATATGTGCAATTGGAGCTAAAAAATTGGGGAAGATTAAGACATTCTCGATTGGTCTTGATGGTAGTCCAGATTTGGAAGCTGCTCGTAAAGTAGCGGCGTATCTTGACACGGACCATACCGAGGTGAAATTTACCCCTGAACAGGGTATTTATCATATAAACGATGTAATTTATTCTCTCGAGTCGTATGATACGACGACTGTACGGGCGAGTACACCTATGTGGCTTTTGTGTAAGTACATAAAAGAGAAGACGTCTTGTAGGTATATATTTTCTGGTGAAGGAAGTGATGAGATACTAGGTGGTTATTTATATTTCCATAACGCGCCAAGTGTTGATGAATTTGCGTGTGAAAATATGCGACGTCTTCGTTTAATTCATCAGTTTGATGGGTTAAGGGCGGATAGGTGTGCGGGTGCACATGGTCTTGATCTCATTGTCCCATTTTTAGATAAGAACTTCATTCAGTGTTGTATGTTAATGAATCAGAAATCGAAGATTAATACGATTGAAAAATATGTATTGAGAATGGCATTCGATGGGTATCTCCCAGATGAAATTTTGTGGAGACAAAAAGATGGTATGAGTGACGCAGTTGGAACTAATTGGGTAGATGAAATCAAAAAATACACTGAGAATGATATGAGTGATGAATTATTTTTTAAGATACGACGTAAGAGTTTGGGATATAATCTTCCTTTAACGAAAGAAGAAGCATTCTATAGAAACATATTTTGGAAGATGTATAGTCGAGAAAGTGATCACTTAATTTCGGAAATTTGGAGACCTCGTTGGACATCAATTACCGATCCGAGTGCACGCTTACTTATAGAAAAGAATCGTACATAATATATATGGCACATTTCGTCAAAAGCTTTGATTGTAAAAATGAGGAACATGTATTGTGGCTAAAAAATATTGGTAACGTGACCGGAAAGTCTATGAATGGTGCTAAGCTTGACTTGATCGGTGAAGTTCATAACAACCCCTTACCTGGTAGCCCAACTATAGAAAATCCAACCGACTGGGCATATGTACACTTTCAGCTGTGTATGAAATACGCGAATGCTGTTCTAAACGGGGATGCTTTCGTCCCTGTATACAAATAACCTATACTCTTGTAATGTAAAGTCTTGAGGTTCTGAATTTTCGTCCATTCTAACCAATAAAATCTTCCCGTATACTTTTTCATTGTCGAATGGGTGTACTAAAGTGTTTTCATTTTTCACTTTATTATCCTCAGATTTAAGTATAACAACGTTTATTTCAGGCCACTGACCTATAAACGTTTGCGCCCCTCCTAGGAGTTTAAATATTTCGTTTTTGGCTGGTGATATATCCAGATCTATCTCTTCTATAACATTCAACTCTTCTCTGATAAGAATTGCTTTGACCATCTTATTTTAAAATCATAAAAAAAATATAGATAGATTGTAAATGAATAATAGGTTTATATTGCTATTTGCTATAGTTGTTGTTGTCACGTGGATGGTTTTACGTTCACGTGAAGCGTATCAGTCTGGTCGAGCCGACTATCGTTATGGATTCGTGGATACAAATCCTGCACGCCGTGTCTCTGATGCGTTTGATTCCAGTAATCGTAAAAATGTTTATAAAGGTCTTCCATTACCCTAAGTGTATAAAGAATTAAACTAATTATATATCAAGTATGGATAACAATAAAACCCGAACATTCGTGGTTGAGCGTTTATCTACACTTCTCGAAATTCCTGAAGATAGCACTATATGTATTAATCTCGAGAAGTGTATACTAAATTATGCGATGGATAGTGCTTTAAAAATAAACCAAGAAGCTGCGTGGGATAATCATAAATATACGAGTATCTACAAACAAAAGTTTTTAAGTCTTCAACGAAACCTAAAAGATAATCCAACGTTGATATCTAAAATTCGCGATGGTGAGTTGAAATCGACTGATGTAATTAACATGCGCCCAGAAGAATTGAATCCTATGGGGTTATATTCTAAAGAGATAGATGCAAAAATTCACAAAGAATTGCGAAAGGAGTACTTAACACGTGAAGTGAAGAATCAGGAAGGATTTTTCAAATGTGGTCGGTGTAAGTCTAATAAGACTACGTATTATCAGCTCCAAACAAGATCAGCTGATGAACCCATGACCACCTTCGTGAGTTGTCTTAATTGTGATCGTAATTGGAAATGTTGAGATAGTGTTGAGTGGCAGTTAGATCTGTCGGCATGTCACCTACTGATAGTATGAAATTGTAATCTAATTTTTGTTTCATGACATGTTTTGTTTCGGGACTTGTAAATCCCAAGTAATGATATCCAATTTTATTAGCCGCGAGTTGTTTAATTGTTGCCTGAATAGAATAATCAATCCCAGGTCTAGCAGTTATGATCACTATGTTATACCCAATGGACGCAGCCTCGTGTAGAAGATCAATAATAGGTTTATTTGGTTGTCCATTCGTGAATATTAAAGTATCATCTATATCAAACATAACTGCATCTTTTGGATCAATCTGGCGATTTATTATGTATTTAATACCCTGTTCTTTTAGATAATCCATTAATATTATTAAAGATTTAAAATTAAAACCATGTAGTTATGATTGTCGACGTTGAATGCGAAGATGGATCAATACAAATCGCCCGAACAATATTAGAAAATACAGACTCTTATTTAGTTCAGTTTCTAGAAAAGAATAAAGATAATTTCTATAATTTTATAGAACAAGGTGATGAGATCTCGAAGGATTCTATATCTGGTTTTTATGATGTAGAAAAACTAGAAGAGACTGATCTATACATGAAGATTTCCGATCGAGGTTATGCACTCATAGATGATAGTGATGATGAAGATTTCGAATGCCCTACGAGTGATGATGAAGATACAGACGACGACGTTTCACTCGTTGACGAAGAAGAAGCCTAAGTTTAAAAAGATAAGCTTATAAATATCAAAAGATGGAATATAAAGAACCGAAAAAGCGCGTAACTAAAGCCGATAAGAAAAATAAAAAGGGGGTTTACACATCTAAACACATTAGAAACGTACTTAAACAGAATGAGATAGCTAAAGACAAGAGGAACAATGGCCCCATACCAGCCACCGATCAGTCACTACTCTCAGATGGACGTGTCTGATTATACCGAAGATGAAGTATTTCTATTTATTGGGGTAAATGGTAAGCGATTCTACTGGCTTACGAAAAAGCTGGGACTAGAGTACCTTTGGTACGATAGAGAAAGGCAGGTAATTGAGATTTGGGGACCACTCTATACACACATGAATAAACAATCTGCTCATGTAATTCGATGTGAACTTGATTTTTTTCTGAAACCTAAGTTAGAGGAGAATCTTCACAATATTCAAGATGAGCATGTATCGGCGACCATTGCCACGTGCTAAAGTCAATCATACGAATTCACATAAAAATGAACCCATAGTAGAAAACAGCTTTTTGTACAAACTTCTGAATCCACAACCAACAAGGTTCCCAGTGTTTACCAAGCATCCGGTATATCAACAGGAAAATTACTTAAAATTACTGAAATTACATTATAAGCAACTTGGCCTCCCCTTTGTAGATCCACAACTCCCTGAAGCTGCATTATACGTTCCACCAAAACGCAATGAAGAAGTTGAATTAACATATGGTGATAGAGTTTATTTGAGACTTCGTGTTTTGAAAAATGGAATTGTTCGAGTAAAGATCACATCAGCGATTGCAGATGTTTATGCAAAGTATTATTCGAATGGAGTGTTACCACCATTTAAGATTATCTATAATGCTTATAAGTCACATGGATTTAGTAAGGAATTCTTGGATAGAATTACAAAAAACAACGAAAAAAGAAAAAAAGAGACGGCAAGGATAGATAAGGTTTTCTCTAAAATATTTGACAAAGAACCGATCAAAAAAGTTAAAAAGGTAAAAAAGCCCATTGATGAAGAAATCCCCGAAGATGTGGATTTAGACGAAGAAAATCATGAAGAACTTGAGGAGGACAATACTATGGATGTCGAACCAGATGATGATGAGGAAGATGTAGAGGAAGAAGAGTATGTTTCTGATAATGAAACCTAAGTAGAATCTAATATTTTAATTAAACATCTTATTATGTTTGTTACCAACGTTGTCCTTGACAACCACATCCTCGACCGTGGCTTCTTTCACACCCTGAAGGACGCGACGTATCACGCCAAGCAACAAACAAAAGAGAAAATCTGGAAACTCCCCAACGGGTCTGTATTTTTCGGAGACGTCGAAGTGAGAGTGTACAACACCAACGACTACAAGAATGAATATTTTCTTTCTTTCATTGATTCCTGCTGAAATTGCCCACATGTCTTGTGACCAACATGTCGTCAAGATTCAGTTGGAGATTTGTCAAATGCTGTATACTGCATGGTTCTTTTCAAATCAGCAAGAGTACGTCCAAGAAAACGCACCCTTTACCAAAGATGGAAAAAGGAGAGGCTATCGCTCCGCACACCCAAAACACCCTATGACGATGTGGGTTGGCTCGAGTCTCAAAAACTATATCTACGCGTGTGAGGTTGGGATCGCTTTGACCCTTGAGTACACACGTAGATATGGTAAGGTGCACACATGTGCCGAACATCTCACATGGTTGAGAAATCATCACCCATCTCACTTTGAAGAGAGGAAAAGTGAGACAGCTTACTACTCTGACGAGGGTATTCCCGAATGTATGCCCGAAGAGTACAGATGTCCGAGTGTGGTTGGTGCATACCAGATGTACTACATGATGGATAAGATGAATTTTGCTAGATATCGCTTAAAAGAGTGACGTCATTGTAATGAAACGATGTTCAGCATCGCAAATAATTTCACCGCTCCCCCGGTAAAGGTTGCATCTGAGCGTAAGCCCGAGTACCACCCAAGGACGTATAGTCAGTTTATTAAGGGTCTCAAAAACAAGGAACTTCCTGCTGTCGTCGTGAAGCCAAGTGAGAATATTGCCCAGTTTCAAGAAGAGAATGGTGATTATGGTGATGTTCGTATCGTTCAAACGGAACAGCTTTGGCAGACTCTGATGGAAAGTGATGCTGAAGTTCTTGTGGATGCTTCTAGACCCCCAATGTCTTTCGCTGAGACGGGGATTATGTTGATCTTGGGTATCTACCTCTTCTCTGTGCTGCGAGCCCTATTCACTGCTCGTGGTGGGGGTGGTATGGGAATGCCCAACCCCTTCGGAAAGTCCACTGAGTTTACCATGGACCAAGATGTTGAGACCCGATTCACAGATGTCGAAGGTATTGACTCTGCCAAGGAGGAGCTCGAGGAGATTGTGGACTTTCTCAAGAAACCTGAGCGCTACTTTGGAAGTGGCGCTAAGATTCCTCGCGGTGCCCTTCTCGCCGGTGCTCCCGGTACGGGGAAGACTCTCCTCGCTCGAGCCATTGCGGGTGAATCTAATGTCCCATTCATCCAGTGCTCTGCCGCGAACTTCGTTGAGATGTTCGTAGGTGTTGGAGCCAAGCGCGTACGCGAACTTTTCCAACAGGCACGAGATAATCAACCGTGTATCGTCTTCATCGACGAGATTGATGCTGTCGGTAAACAGCGTTCGGGTGGTGGCATGCCTGCCAATGATGAGCGTGAGCAGACCATCAACCAGCTTTTGACCGAGATGGATGGTTTCGATAACGAGACTGGTATCGTGGTCATCGCTGCGACGAACCGCATCGACATCCTCGATGACGCCCTTTTGAGGCCTGGTCGTTTCGATCGTAAGATTCAGGTGACTCTCCCGAGTGTGGGTGGTCGTAAGAAGATCTTGGGTGTTCACGCGAGGGATAAGAACTTAGATGAAAAAGTTGACCTTGCGACAATTGCAAAGCAGACGACTGGTTTCTCGGGTGCTGACCTCGCGAACCTTCTCAACGAGTGTGCCATCCGCGCTGTGAGAGATGCTGGTGGGACCATCAACAATGAAATCATTGAGGATGTGTACCAACGCATTGTTGTGGGCGCTAAGGGTGATATGAAGTTCTCTCTCCGCAAAAAGGAACTTGTAGCGTACCACGAAGCTGGTCATGCCATTATGGGTGTCCTCGTACCTGACTACGATGTGGTACGTAAAGTTTCCATCATTCCTCGAGGTGCTGCGGGTGGTATCACATTCTTCCAACCTAATGAGGAGAATGCAGACTCTGCGATGTATACGAAGGAGTATCTCCTCTCCCAGATCAAAGTGGCTCTCGGGGGTCGTGCAGCTGAGGAGATTATCTATGGTAAGGACAAGATCACCACAGGTGCCTCCTCCGACTATGCCCTCGTGTACCAGATTGCTCGTGAGATGGTGACCACCTATGGGTTTGGTCAGAACTTCTTTGATTACCGCAAGATGTCTGAAGAAGCTTCAGCCATGGTGGATAACGAGATTGATCTCATCGTCGGGGACTGCTACGACGAGACTATCGCTATGTTGAAGAATAATATGCCCCAGTTGGAGCAGCTAAAGGAAAAACTCATCGAAGAGGAGATCGTCGATGGGGAATGGGTTTATGAGTTATATGGGAAGAGGAGATGTGACGAATTCGACTGTTCGGTCAGCTTCGATTAATCTATGCTTACATTCCTTGGAGACCGGCGATTAACAGCATTGTTGGTGACATTTTTAACCCTATTAGAGGGAGGTGTGGGTTTAGCTTCAGGTGTAGAGTACATCATGTTGAAGACCTTAACAACGACATTCTTAGTAATGGGAATACCCTTACTCATCATACCACTAAGCATCGATGTAATTTGCTTGATAATCGATGCAGAAGTCAAGGAAACACCCGCCATCATGACAATCATAGTCAGCACGAAAGCATAAGGACCCAAGAATTTGGCAGTGTTCTTCATACCACCAGTGATCACACGAGTGGTCTCACCCACATTCTCAGCACCTTTAGCGATAGTTTCAGTAGTGGCTGCCGCGGTCCTCTTTACATTGGTACCGGACTTAGCGATGATGTTGAGGAAATTTTCAGCCACACCAGTCGTGACAGACACACTTCGTACGGGAAGATTGAGAACTTGACGGAATGCGTTGGACCGCGCCGCCTTAGATGCCATATTCTTTGTAATTTTGTTTTTCTCAAGTGCCTGATTTAATTCCTTAAATGTAACGGCATTTGCGCGTTTATTAGTAGAGAGGGCAAGTTCACGAAGTTCGGTCATTGCATTGCGCTGTTGGAGGTTTAGTTTCATATCTTCGAGGTTGGATAAGTAACCAGCGCGCTTAGCGTTACGGGCAAGTTTAGCACGTTGCACTTGTATGCCAGATGCCAGAGTGGGTGCAGTCATTGCGATAAGAGTTGAGGTTATGACCGCAACAAAAATAGCAAGTTTCTTTCCTGTAAAACCGGCCCGTTTCCCTGCTTTGGTGATGGACGATTGAGCGTTGTTTGATAGATTATTACCGCGGTTCATTGTACTTACTGAACCTACAGACTCTGCAGACATTTATAGTACCCTGAGAAAATATTATCATCCTCTGATTCTAAGTTGTGACCTACTTAGAATGAGAATAAATAATATCAAGTTATAATAGATATGTCTAATCAGGCAAAGAGTAATAATAGATGTAAGACGGATCTCACTCAAGATATAGCAGGACTACCAGATGGTGTTGCAGCTAAAGGAGCATTCGAGGCTGTATTTCTTGGAAATATGCTTGCACATATTGATGGAGAATGTATGAACGACAAAAAGATTATTATAAAACAGCAATGTAAAACTCAGTTACCAGATATTCACTCCAAAAACTGGTGTAAATGGTTAACAGCTGTTGATCAGGAAAATCAAATATCTCTCACACATACAATTGAAAGGGCTAATGTACCAATTCTTTACAATACCCCTCGTTTGTGTGATCCAGGTATTATCATGAGTAAAAACTGGAGTTTGCGAAACTATATTGAATCTCGTTTGTATATGTTTAAATTTGTATATGACTTCGGAAGGGGGTACACCCAAACTTCAAATGGGTCGGGTTCGAATTGTAGAAACAATGCTGGAATTAATCGGGGTTCACCATGTTACCCAACTGCTGTGTTCGATTTTAGACCTTATACATTCGCATTGAAATTACCTGGAACGACTAATAAGGGACGACTTATTTACGTAACTCAACATATTACAGTTGACGATGATTCCGGTGCATTAGGGTTTACACCTCATACATCGTTAACTACGTATCCATACACACCGGTTAAAAATACAGAAACTTCTCAAGTTGTATTTAAATCGCTTGTAAAATCTGTCATTGATGGTAAAGCTCTTGGATCAAATCAAAAAAGTGTATTAAATTCAAACTATAATCTTGGTAATAATGGTAGTCGTATAAACAATCAAAGTAAATACATCGACACGTTTGTAGATTTTCTTAGAAAATATGATAGGATTAAATTTGCTGGTGAGGGTGGTTTACTTTCCAATTCGAAACAGGTTCAGGAAGTGACACTCACAGATAGTGTGATACGTACATTGTTTTATGATTTAATACATGATGAAGTCATTAACAAGACTGACAATTTTGAAAAATTTAGAGATAAATTTATTCAAGAGTTCAATAGCTTTGAATTTGGATACAAACCTAAGGCTGGGGGTGGGAACAATAAGATTGGACGTCAAGGAATTGTAAAATATAGTAAGTTAATAGGTAAAACAATCGCCGGAAAATCTTACAAAGCATACGGGAGTATATTGACACCTGTAAAGGCTAACAATGGTTCGAGGAATTTTAAAACTCAGAAAGTTAAACGTAAGAAAGATGGTAAAAATGTTATGGTAAATATACAAATTCCTCAATACCCAGCTCTATTTAAAACAATTGGAGACTTGTCTCAATTTATGTACGCTGCTAAATTCAATACAATCGTGGGAAGTGGCGATAAGATGGGTATCGCTACAGGATTGTATGTAAACGCGTTAAACAGGAAAATTGTTAAATGTATGATTGAAGATGCCGTGACTGGGTTTATAGTCTATACGGGTATGGATCCGAAAGATGTCAAATTTATTACGAAGAGTGGTTGTGGTGGATTAGCTAATAAAGCTAATACCTGTTATGGTAGAAATGGTGCATCTATTAGCGCGACACAACTTCAATCTCAAATGATAAATGATCTTAATGCTAATGAGAAATCTTTTGTAAATGGAATTAGAAATAGACAAAAAACTTATTTGAATAGACTCAAAACTAATGCATATGGTCTAGCTCAACTCCGAGACAAACCTGTGACACGTAGTAACAATAATCGCACTAAACGTGCAGCAACTCGAGGTGTTGCTACACCGGTATCAGGTGTTAAACGAACTAGAAATGTTAAAAACATTGCACCGGTATCAGGTGCTAATGATAAAGCCATGAACGTGAACAATGCGGCTAAAAGAAGAGTAAATCTCAATGCTTATATAAATAATTTACAGAGACAACTTAGTAACAGAGGTAAATTAAATAAACTAAATAAACCTAGATATTTATCCGAACTCACTCAAAACAACTCAACTGGGGTGTTAGCTACTATCAAAGCTAGAGTAAAAGCTAATGCTCAACGCTTTCTTAACCAACCAACTAGTAATAGAGCTCAGAGAGCCGAAAAGAGGATGAGGATCTAGAACCCGTGCTAGTCCATATGGCAAACCATAATTAAAATATCAGTTCATATAAATGGATGTTGTATTCACATATGGTCGATTCAATCCACCACATCTTGGACATAAGATGATGATTGAAGAGGTTATCAACAAAGCCGATCGAATGAATAAAATACCAATTGTCATTGTATCTCATTCTTATGGTAATAAAACAAATCCCCTACCAGTATCAAATAAAATACGGATTTTGAAAAGGTGGTTTCCTGATTTATTGGTGTTATCTTCATCTAAACTTCTCCCTCTCGCCAAAATTGCAAATAATTTTAGTGAAAAATCGATTATGGTTATAGGTGAGAATCGTAAAAATGCTTTCAGTTTTTTGAAATTTAATAGACATGCATTGAAGAGACCCAATGCCGCCCCTTCTGCGACTAAAGCTCGTACGGCCGCTATAAATGGTGATAAAGAGTTATTCAAGAAAATAACTGGGTACAATCTCACCAACAACATACAGAATAAGATTTCAGAAGCCGCTAAGCGAAAGTCAAAATTGTAATCCCTAAGTGAACCCAAAACACTACAAAAATTCAATAAATGAACCGCCCTAAGGAGGCTTTCAAGCACACCTGTGCAATCTTGAGTCTCGTTTGGGGTGTAGGAAAAGTACAAGACTATGTCCGCGATCAGTGTCGCTAGAAACCGCTTGGCTGTGATTGGACGTCATATTCAAACAATGACCATTAAAGAGAAAATTCTCTTTCCGGCTGTGAAAGCTTATGTGGAGATACACCCTAACACAAGTTCGGGTTACACAATTCAAATGGATGTTAGACATGATGATAAAATTATTGATTTTACCACCGAGGATATGTGTTCTGATGAGAAAAGGAATATCTATCTTCCACAGAAGAAGAGGATGCGTGAGATGTATCCAGAGTATATGATTGTTGAGAAGCATACCTAAGTAGAACTAGAATTTTTATAAAAGTATCTAAAAATGTTTGCCCTTCGAGCTCCCCTCCCCATTCCCCGCGTGCCTACTACATACAAGAGACGTAAGGTTTCTCGTGTATGCAGGAGTTATTATACTATCGACGATCAAAATACACAATTATTAAGTGAGAATGACTCAAACGAATTATTTCACATCATAACTTTTCACGAACCCAATGAAGAAGAAGGTATTTATGCACTCCGTAAATTGAATAGTGATGGTTTACCCGAAAATTGTATCGTGGCATGGAGAAACTTTGATGACGCATTCCGTTACAAAACGCTTCTCGATGCTGAGATGAGTCGTTCTTCCTATATTCAATTTGCTTCACACTTTGAACTCGACTTCGCGTGTAAACATGGTGACTATACATGTCGAATCGTTGATGATGGAATTCTCTTAACACCACCTACGAATACTATTAAAACGACTGATTGGGAGCGTCGTAACGCTTTACTTAACGGTAGATGGTCTGTTAGAGAGAAGGATGACACTCCACCAGAATGGCCTTAGAAGAATATATTGTTATAAATATATGAGTGTTTACAAGAATAGAATGATTAGATACATGCACAAAGATCTCTATTTACCTATACATTGTTATGCATCTAAAGAACAATTTTATTCGTTAATTGGTGAGTGTTTGTGTATGACAAAGTGTAAGTTCATTCACGAATTATTACGGAAGAAAGACTATCATAACTCCCCACGGGTGAAAGACCGGAAATCGTAGTACAACATGCATGATCATACATATCCGCTGTCGTATCAAAAGAGAGAAAACATTTCTTACATTTAACTAATCCATATC
>Ga0315320_10000406_pt1 | contig 35497 bp, 31 predicted proteins | sample M140m21515metaG_FD_203458 | JGI IMG/M metagenome (GOLD analysis project Ga0315320, IMG submission 203458) | Ammonia-oxidizing marine archaeal communities from Monterey Bay, California, United States - M1 40m 21515 | ecosystem: Environmental > Aquatic > Marine > Coastal | place: USA: California... | reverse complement strand
GTGATCCTCTCTCGCTTCCTGCAAGGTCATGAATTTCATCAAGAATTATTACCTTCACCTTAGAAAGATGTTCTCTTAACCTACTCCCTAAAAGCATTATTTGTGTTGTTTCGGGGGTAGTAATCAACAGATTTGGGGGATTTTTTGATTGTTTATTTCTTTCTTTTTGAGTAGTATCTCCATGCCTTAATCCGACAGTCAATCCTAAAGGCTCTAACATTGTAGATAATCTTCTATCTATATCTCTATTCAAAGCTCTAAGTGGAGTTATGTATAGTATTGACAAACCTTCCCATTTTTCTTCAAGAGCTCTGGAAACTACTGGAAGAATTGCAGCTTCTGTTTTCCCACTCCCAGTCGGTGCAACTAATAATCTATCTTGATTATTACACAAATCAATCGTTGCTTCTTCTTGAATTGGTGTTAAATCCCATCCTAATTGAGTAATAAGTTCCCGAACCCTTGGATGCAATGTCTCCATTGCAGTTTTACCCATGTTGTTCTCGAAAAGGTTCTATCTAGAAAACCCAACGAAAGCAGAATCCACTTTCATACTCTATCAATTATGGATGAGGGGGGATAATATCGTCCCAGTTTTCCATTTTATTAAGTGTGATTGTGACATTAGTAACTTCTCCATCTTCCCAGTAATCAACGGCTACAAAAGTGGGTCTATTGTCCATTATTTCCCAACATTCAATAGACCTATTTAGTAAGAAATCATAATCATTTACCTCCTCTGATCTGTAAGGGTCGGCGACTCCAAACATACTCTTCAACCAATTATTAAGATGCCATACTGGTTGACTTCCATCTCCTCTGTGAACGGTGCATTCCATGTCTTCAGGATTATCTTCTGCATAATTCGTCGTCCATCCAAATTCTCCAAAATCATGAAGCCAAGGATAACTTTGGTTACCCGTTTGTTCCCAGAAAACGACTAGGTCTTTACCCATCAATATCAAATCACCAATATCAGGCCAATTATCTCCTAATTGATGTATGTATATTCTATCATACATCCCAGTTTCATTGAATAAATATTCTAGATGGTCTGCAGGGACATAATTTTCAATAAGTAATGTGACAACATCTCCGCATACGGTGGAACACCCTTCATTAGTTGAATTCATAAGAGTATTCAACAAAGATAACCATTCAAAGGCATTAATTTCTGAATATAAGCATGGATGTGGAAATTGTCCCGGTGATCCATGGCAAAATCTCACATCTTCAGCATCATTATCTTCATCGTTGACGTGATGTGTATCGAGCATAAATGCTCTAATCCCTCCGTCCCATTGTGCCTGAAGGCCAGTGTAGTGATTTACTCCTAGAACCACTCCATCTTCTGCAGCAGAGTATGCATTATGTGTTTCTGGAAATGTGAAATCATCATAACTTCGTAAACAATATTCTGATCTCCCTTGGCAAATCATGGCATCTTCTGGATCTAAAGGGTCAAAATTTCTTTCAGATTCCCAATTATTAGGCAATTTATCGCCATCTATATCATCATCAAGATAATTACAAATTCCATCATTATCAAAATCCATTGGATTAACTGAGGAGTTATAGGCTGACGACTGACATTCTAATTCTAAGTCATTACTCCAACCATCGCCATCAGCATCTTCATCCAATAAATCACATATATTATCTTCATCTAAATCTAATGGTATGTCTGAAGAATCATCTGGATTGGTAGTACAATTAATTTCCAAGTCATTACTCCAACCATCTCCATCTCTATCATAGTCTTCACTATCCTCAATACCATCTCCATCCAGGTCCGGTATTGTCTCACCAATACATCCCGATAAAATAAGATTCAACACAAGAATCATTGCCCACCATTGACTTTTCATATATTTCACTTGATAGTAAAGCACATTAATTAATTGCTATAACAATTAGAATAAATCTGAACTTGTTAGCGTAAGGCACTAAGCGGCGAAGCCTTACCCATGTTCGATATAATGGCACGTCGAGACGAGCAACAGCGGGGATTTTTGGGTCGTTGGTGGGCTAATCAAAGTGATAGGCATTATCAAATAATCACTAATACGTCAATTCTTTCAGTTGCTCTCTTGGTGTGGGGATTTGTATTTCTCTTCGTATTATCTGGTGCATCAGATCCCTCTAAAGAGAATCTTGTGGCATTAACTTGGATTGGTATGGTGGTTGGAGGTATTGGGACATTTTATGTTGCTCCCGAGTTTTTTTATTATTTAGGACAAAAACAATTACTTGATGACATCTTATTACTAGATTCAAGGGCTGAAGTGTTAAGGCGTCGAAAAGAAGGAGAAGACGCAGCGATAATGCTTGGTTCAAAATATATGAGATTAATGAGGGGTTTGTTAGAAATGCATCAAATACCTGTTGGAAAGAACCTTTCTCTTGAGTCAATAACGCCTAATCGTAAATCTGAAAAACAATCTTCTAATACAGAATTATGGTTGAATAATACAGATTCATTACTTTCTCGCAGACTCCCCGGTCTTGATATTTTAAGAAATATATTTTATCACCGATTATTAATCTTAATATTATTAGGTTCACTAATAACTTTATTTTGGAACACTTTATTTGGCTTAGCAACGCAATCGGGTTCGAGAGAATATACAATAGATTTGACGGAAAGAATTAGTGGTTCTTCATCTTACTATCATCCCGCAGCTCATTTTGATCCAGTTAGTATAATTTTAATTGTATTCATCCTAATACTATTATATTCTACTAGGCCTTTTTATGATAAGGAGGAGTAGTGTTGTCTAATGATATCAAGACATATTTTAGAGAAGCGATTCTTGCAGTTGGTTTAGTTTTCTTACTTTTAGGCTCGATGTGGCTTGCAACAGGGATGTTCCCTCCTATGGTAGTAGTCGAATCAGGTTCTATGAAACATACAGAGGATGGGTCACTAGGCGCTATAGATCCTGGTGATCTAATTTTGGTAATGAATCCCGATAGGACCGATATTATCACTTTTGTAGAGGCCTCTAATGTCAATGACGAAAATTATGGTTATGAGAAACATGGGATGTTTGGGGACGTTATAATTTATCAGAAAAACGGTGGTGGTGATACTCCAGTGATTCATCGTGTTTTGCTAAAAGCAGAAGCTAATCATACAGAAGTACCTATTGATGACAATTGTTCAGAAGGCATTCTAGATAAATTAGAAAATATATGTATTTTAACTTGGGATGTTCCTGGTGCAAATATAGTGAATGTGGATGAAATAACTCTAACTATTGATTATTCATGCTCACCTCATGGGAACTTAACCATTAATCGCTGGGTCCCTAATCATGAAGGTTATCTAACAACAGGTGATAATCCATCAACAAATGGATGCACCATTGATCAACTTCGTGCTACAAGCCCTGATGCTGAGGATGATTATATACGCAGTCGTGGATTAAAAGATGAAAATGGCAACCCAGTTACTGCGGTTAGAGATGATTGGATAATAGGCGTAGCATCATCAGAGATACCATGGGTTGGAGCAATAAAATTATTTTTTTCTGGAACCTCTAGTTTCGTATCAGGACAAACTTGGAATAACCTTTTTTCATTGATAGCAATTGTAGTAATCGTACCAATGATTTTTGACTTATATTTCTATTCAAATAATGAAGAAGAAGAGTAAGTTAATTTAATGCATTGGCAAGTAATATAGGCAATAAAACAATAATTAGCATAATAATACTACTGAAACCACTAATCTTATTTGCTAATGCTTCTACTTTTAGTGGATTCATATCTTTTCTCAAAAATGATATAGCTGAATGAGTACTATCTCTCGCAATCTGGCCTCCATCAAATGGAATCATGGGTATAAGATTAGCAAATCCAAGTATGAAGTTAATCCATATGAACCAGAATAGGAAATCAAAAACAGCTAACAGTCCTTGAGTTCCGATAGTAGATGCAATTAATCCGTCTCCCGCTTCTAATAGGTTTCTTTCATCTAAAGGAATTGTATGTCCATCCAGTAGTATAGGTGTCCCCATCATTTCTAAAGGCTTTATTGTGAAGAGAAGAGCCCTTAACGCTGGATGTAATTCCTCAGTCGATGATAACTCATATCTTTCTACCGCGCCGGTACCTGAAGAAAATCCACTAACTCCGAGGAATGCATTTCCTCCTTCAATTCCATTTTTTCCAAGAAAATTAATATATTTCTGAAGACAATCATCGCTTTCATCACAATTCTCTTCAAAGTAACTTGGAATACCTTGCTCAAGATAATAATCTAGTTGGTCTGTTAATGTTACAGTAATTCTTCTTGAGTCTCTTTCTCCAGATTCATTTTCTCGCGATAATACAGACAGTTGAATTGTATCTCCTGATGATTTTGATTCCATAATTTCTTTGAATTTATCATAGTCTGGAACCCAAATACCGTCTATATGCGTAATAATCTCATATGGCTCTAGGCCAGCTTCTTCTGCCCCACTACCTACAACTATTGCTTGAGCATGCATGCCCGGATCTTTGGCTACAAATCCGGATGCAGTTACTGAAAGTAGTAAAATTACAAAATATGTTGCAACTATATTTATTGAAGGAGCGGCTGCATATATTCTCAATCTTTCTCTTCTTGGCGCTCTTGTCATTTCTTGTAATTCAGGCTCAAAAAATGCACCCATCGGCAGAGGTCCAAGTAAAAGTAATCCGAAACTTTTAGCCCTCATTCCATGTACTCTTGCTTGTATTGCATGACCATATTCATGAATAACCAATGCAATCACCAAAGCAATACCTGGCCACCACAACGGGACGAAACTTGTAACTCCAGGTATTAGCAACAAATCTTTTGTTGGAATTGATTCTTCAGGAGGTGACATTGCAGTCAGTATTGCACTTGAAATAAGTAGGAACATGACTCCAAACATGACAAGGAAACATAGCCATATTGAAAACTCACCAAAGCATCTCCAAAAACGTCTATATTTAGATATCTTATCGAGGATAATCCTGCCTTTATTCGTTCTAACCATTAATATGAATCCAAGCATTCTAGTTGCATTCCATTCATCAAGGATACCTTTATTTTCTAAGTAAATAAGTAAAGAATACCAAGTTATCATGATAATAACTCCCCAAATTGGAAGTCCTAACATATAGAAAAAGTATATCGAAAGCATCGGTAAAAGATGTCTCATTAGTGAGGCATCTCCATCCTGCATGGCCATTGGCACACAGTCCTATTCTTCAACTTGTGTTCCTCTTTGCATAAATGACATCAAAGAGAACCTTGTCCGGATGGCATGGGTGTAGTAGATTCTGATGATAATAAGAGTAAGTTACGCCAACTTGATTCTATCCGAAGAGGTAGAGATAGCGTTCATAGATTACTGAATCAAGCAAGGATGAAAAGCATTTCACAGCAACTCGAAAATTTAGTTCAAGAATTTGACAAACTTGACGCAGCTCTATCTGGAGATGATGAATCATACTGATTACTTACAGAATCTAGAATTTCTGAATAAACTTTCTTTGTAGACATACTTGGTTCTATATTTTTAGCACTTTCAGATTTCGCTATAAATGATAGAAATTTGTGAAGCGGTAGCCCCTTATCCCAATCTAGATATGGAGTTCCATTTCTTGTTAAAGGTAATTCAGGTACCCTTCTAGCAAGTAATCTAGATTTTCCAGTCAACCCTTCTACTTTCACTCTAAATATCCTCCAACTATCTCCTCTCACTCCCTTTAATCTATATGCATAAAATGGTTGTAATGAACATCTTCTCCCTATTTCTTCTAGAGCCTGATACTGCAATACAGTTCTTCCTGAAAGGTATAGTTTTTTCTTTTTCGAGGATTTAACCTCTATTGGGAAGCAAATATCTCCTCTCAATAGTAGTAAATCGCCAGTTCCTTCTGAACCACTCCCCGGTGCTCTGACAACGAGAAAAGGCCGTTGGCAGATTTGCATCGCTTGTGCCCGTTCTGATTCACTACATGATTTAGTAATCGCCTTAACGCCTTTTTCCTCTCCAGCAAGAACAGATCGTAACTCTCGCTCGTATGCGCTACCGACTCCCATGTGTGCCTATCGTAATCTCAAGGTTCTTGACGACATCGATTGAAATATGCAATTAAATGCCTTTTTCGATGTTTTGTAAATTTAACATAAAAGAAAATTATTCAAATTTTCCTTTCCTATATTCTCTTGTTCTATCTACTCCAGGAAACTGATCTTCGCTTTCACGATATACAGTTTTCATATTCTTAAGGAAACTTTGTTCATTCGTAATTATCAGTACCATATCGACACCTGGATCTTCTCCTTCATCCATCCAAGCAAGAATAATTTCCATTGTCATTCTAGCACCTTCTCTATGGGGATATGCGAAAACATCCATTCCCAAGGGCGGCAGAACTAAAGTTTCTCTTGGCTCTAACTTTTCTACTTCTGCAAACATTGATTCATATGATTTTTTCAATAACTCTCTGCGATACTGATCTTGGGTGGGTCTCCTACAATCTGGGCCAACAACATGCACCAAATGTTCTGCCGGTAAATTGTAGGCAGACGTTGTAACTGCTTCTCCAACACCACAAGGTTGAGAATTAGTTTTTCTTTTTTCTTTAGCGATGGCAGTACACGCTTCTCTTAATTCAGGTCCTGCTACTAGTTGCATCACCTCATCTAGTCCCTCTCTACCTGCGAGTCTATTATTTGCAGGTAATACCATCACGTCACCCTCTACTCGAGCTACATTTCCAAAGCAGACTCTCACTTGTCCATACTTACATTCTCGAACTATGATGACCTCTGCCATATTTAACTCAGAGGAGGCCATGCAATATGTATGCTTCTTCTGCCCCTTCTGAGTTTATGGGGGAACATTTCATCCGTGAAGACCCTCACGCCTAACTCATGTCAGTGGGTTATGTACTAGTAAATGTTGAACCGGGTTCAGAAGTCGAAGTGTTCAATGCCGCCTCGATATTATCATTTGTTACCGATGCTAATCTTCTTTTCGGCGATCATGATTTAATAGTTAAATTAGAAGCAGATAATATGGGTGATATTGCTAGATTAGTTGTCGAATCAATACGTGCTATACCCGGTGTTTTGAATACAAAAACACTTGCCTGCGCGGAAATGTAAATTATTTTTTTGCTAGTCGGATTTTATTAATTAACCCTAATTGTAGCGCAGTATCGCGTTTTTTATACAATACCTTCATATCCTCTTTTGACAGGCGGAGTGATGGAGGATTACTTTATGTCAGACAAAAAATATTTCGTATTGATGGAGAATGGTCAGGACACTAGTCAGGTGTTCGTAAGCAAGCAGCCTCGAGGAGCAGCCCTGAAAGCAGCTACTCGTAAGGTGCCTAATCCTATCCAACTGCGTGAGCGTGGAACAAACCGCGTTCACAATTTTGAAGGTTGGATAGAGGTTGTTGATAAGCCAGCTAATGGGCCATCTTGGTTACCGCCTAAAATCAATAAGGCCAATGTAAAGAAAATTGGAATAACTCGATTGTGAGTTTTCTATTTTTTTACGGAATTACACAAACCCTCTTCGGGTAAACTCGTAGAGGGCAATAAATATATCATCTTAGGCCGAGTTTACGTCCTATTATTGCGATAGGGTCATAATACTCTGTAACCACTCTTTCTTTCAGAGGGATTATTGCATTATCAGTGATATTTATCCCTGCTGGGCATACTTCTGTACAACATCTAGTAATATTACAGTATCCGATTCCAAAGTCATCCTTTATTTCGGGAATCCTATTCTCCTTATCTAGAGGGTGCATCTCTAGTCCTGCTAATCGTACAAAGAATCTTGGTCCAGCAAACTCATCAAACTTTTCATGTTCTCTTAAAACATGGCATGTATTTACGCATAACATACATTCTATACATCCTCTGAATTCTTGGATCCGATTTGCTTCATTTTGATTGAATTCCCAGTCTAATTCTTCCGGGCCATTTATTGGAACCATTTTCTTATTCATTTCATATGCCCATGATGTATCTGTGACTAGATCTTTAGTTAGAGGAAATGCTTGCATAGGTTTCACAAGAATAGGTTCACCTTCTGGTGTTTCTTCCAAAACTTCTTCCATCCTTGTCATGCACATTAGTCGCGGTTTTCCATTGACTTCTGCCGAACAAGATCCGCATTTTCCTGCTTTACAATTCCATCTACAGGAAAGGTCAGGTGCATGCTCTGCTTGTATTCGATGTATAACATCTAGAACAACCATTCCTTCGTCCATTTCTACTGTATAATCAATCATTTCCCCGTTTGGAACTCCATCTTCGTCCGGCTCTCCACGGAAAATCTTGAATGTCACATTTTCATCCATTCTCATTCCTCCTCATGTAAATCTTCAATATCTAATAATTGTTTTAATTCATCATCAATCTTTGGGTATCTTCGATGCTCTATTTCCATACTATCTTTCTTAACAATGACACTATTTATCTTGCCCCAGTACTTGTAATCAGGTGTAGGGAAATCATCTCTGGTATGCCCTCCTCTAGATTCCTCTCGATGTAAAGCAGCTAATGCACACATTCTACTAACATCTATCATAGCACCTATCTCCAATGCTTGATGCCATCCTGGGTTGTATATTTTACTAGCCCCTACTGATGTATTTTTTTCTCGGATTTCTAATTCATCCAAATCTTTCAAAGCTTCTTTTAGTAACCTTTCAGTACGAATAATGCCTACTTTTTCTTGCATCATCTCCCTTAGATCTTCTACGACTTTAGCTGGATTTTCTCCATTTTTACGATTTAAGGGCGCCATAGTTTCTTTAATAGCCTCATCAATTTCTACAGGATTTATTACGAGGAATTCTGTCAATTCTTTAGCGGCAATAGCAGCATTTTCTCCTGCAATTTTTCCGAAAACAATCAAGTCAGAAAGTGAGTTTCCGCCAAGTCGATTAGCACCATGTAGTCCTGTTGCTGCTTCCCCTGCAGCAAACATTCTAGGGACAGTAGTTTCTTGTGTTTCAGGATGAACCTTTATCCCTCCCATCACGTAATGAGCAGTAGGTCCAACTTCCATTTTTTCGGTTGTGATATCTACTGCGGCTAGTTCTTTGAATTGATGATACATTCCAGGTAATTTTTTCCTAACCTGTTCCGGTTCTCTCCATGAAATATCTAGATATGCGCCTCCATGAGCACTTGCTCTACCTGCATCTCTTTCTGAATTTATTGCCTTTGCAACGACATCTCGGGTCAATAATTCGGGAGGTCTACGTACAGTTGCTAGTTTCCCATCAACAATCTCAGAAACCCACTCTAAAGCCTCTTCTTCTGTATCTGCAAATTCATCTTTATACATTTCAGGAACATAATCGAACATGAATCTTTTTCCTTCTGAATTTGTAAGCATTCCTCCTTCTCCTCTAACTCCCTCGGTGACTAAAATTCCTTTTACAGAAGGCGGCCATATCATTCCAGTTGGATGGAACTGAATGAATTCCATATCTCCCATCTCAGCACCAGCCCAATATGCTAATGCGTAACCTTCTCCTGTGTATTCCCATGATCCTGAACAAACTGACCAGCATCTAGTGGCTCCGCCTGTAGCCATTACTACGGTTTTAGCCTTGAATACATGTAAAGTCCCATCATTCCTATTATACGCAAAGCATCCAGAGATTTTTCCATCTGTTTTGAATAATCTACGGACTGTGAATTCCATGTAGATATCCATGCCCATATGGACTCCTTTCTCCTGTAAAGTTCTGATTAACTCAAGTCCAGTTGCGTCTCCTATGTGTGCCAATCTTGGATATGTGTGCCCTCCGAAATTACGCTGATTAGTAAGGCCTTTAGGTGTTCTATCAAAAACAGCCCCCCATGTTTCTAATTCTCTAATTCTATCTGGTGCTTGTTGTGCATGAATCTTTGCCATTCGCCAATCATTTAGATATTTTCCACCTTTCATGGTATCTCTAAAATGAGTTTGCCAATTGTCTCGCGGATCTTTGTTCCCTAAGGCAGCAGCAGCTCCTCCTTCGGCCATTACTGTATGTGCCTTACCTAGCATCGATTTACAAATCATAGCTACACTTACTCCTGCCTTACTTGCTTCAATAGCTGCTCTTAATCCAGCACCTCCAGCACCAATTATCACAACATCATGTTCGTGAATAGTATAATCTTCGTTCATATCATCACCTCTCAAGTAATTATCCAAGACCAGTCACTGATCATTCCTTCTGCCACAGCCCAAACAAATAAATCGCCTAAAAATACCATGACTAAGCTAGTCCAGAACCAAAATGCATGGTCAACATTCAAGTCACTAATTTTTATGTATAATCTTCCTACAACGCCACTTATTCCATTTCTCCATTGATTCATGCCACCTCCAAAGAGGTGTCTGAATGCATGGCAGGACGCAACATACATGAATAGTAAAATTGATTCAGTGGCCAAAACCAATGTTCCCACGGATATTCCGAATGATTCAGTACCATCATCACCATGGAACCACATTGTATGGTATACGTCATATACTTTCATTGAGAGTATTATTATTGCTAAATATAGCATATATCGATGTAAATTATTCAACACAAACAATCCAGTCTCGCCTTTGTATCCTATACGATAGTTAATCTCTGGTTTTGCAACAACACATGCAGTAGGATTTTGGAAAAATACTCTGTGGTAGACTCTTCTCATGTAGTAACAAGTGCCTCTAAAACCAAAAGGTATCCAAAGAATTAGTAATGCAGAATTCATCCATTTTGGAGTATCTAGATCGAAGATATGAATTACGTCAGGAGAAAAAATAGGGGATGTGACTCTATGGTCATCGTACTGTATGTCGCCATCCCAAACTACAACTCTGAGGGCTGTATATACTAATGCCAAAGTTAGACCAAAACCCATCCAAAAAGGTTGAGACCACCATTTGTCAATACGATCGGTTTTACCAAATCCTTTTTCCATGGGGAGTTTGATTGCATTAGACATTGAAATGCTCCTACCTTACTAGTGCTGCGAACGAAAGGCGAGCAATAAGTGATTGCTTCTTAGCATAATAATTATTGATAAGTGTAATTATGCATAATGTGTCTAAATATCTGATAAAGATGGATGTTTTCGATGACCTTGAATCATCAATTTACACTAATTGTGGGTATATGATCGGAGTTTGGTTACCTACTTTACCTTGTCCGTAATGTGGAGAGATGATGATTTAAGCCAAGGATGAATAATCTACCTTTTCTTCAATAAGTTCAATATCTTCTACATCCATCTGAGCAAGTTGTAACTTGCCTGATAATTCATCGTTAACTGCGTGCCAATATGAATAGGCTTCAATTACCCAGATTCCCGATTCTCTAGTTCCGTTCCCACTTCCCTTCACTCCTCCAAATGGCAAGTGAGCTTCTGCACCTGTTGTTGAATTATTTATTCCAGTCATTCCTGCTTTAATTCCGGTTTTATAACGGTATGCTTCTAAACGATCGTTCGTGTATATAGCACTTGAAAGGCCATAAGGAGACGCATTTGCTAAATGCAATGCATGTTCGAAATTCTTTGCTTTCACAATAGTAATAGCCGGTCCAAATATTTCTTCATGAAAACAATCCATGTCTTCAGTCACATCAACATAAACATGAGGCCACATGTATACTCCATCTTCAGGTGTTCCAAGGAAATTTTTAGGTTTGTTATCGGAAGTTATTCTGCCATTCCCCCAAAGCTTTCTCGCAGAACTTTTCTCACATAACTGTAAGTCGTTTAGGAAGTCATTTGCATATTTTTCAGATAGCATAGGGCCGTATAGAACATTTTCGTGAACCATTGAGTCTCCAATCGTGGTAGATTCAACTTTCTCCATCAATTTTTCAATAAATTCATCATAAATATCTTCATGTATAATTAGGTTTCCAAGACTTGTACAACGTTGTCCTGCTGTACCAAAACCTGCCCAATAAGCTCCTTCTACAGCATTTTCCATATTCGCACTTGGCATAATTACTAGAGGATTTTTCCCTCCGAGTTCTAGGCTCGCTGAGACTAGATTTCTGCCACAAACTTCTCCAATCATTTTCCCAACAGATGTAGAACCAGTGAAACTTATCTTATTCACCAAACCTTCATCAACTGCATCAACAAGATGCTGCCCGGCTCCACTACCTTTTCCATGCACTAGGTTGATTACTCCATTAGGTAATCCTGATTCATGCATTATTCTCGCTAACATGAATGAAAGTAAAGGTGCATCCTGTGGACTCTTCCAAACGCAAGTGTTTCCACACATTATTGCAGGAATCATTTTCCAGAAAGGAACAGCGGCTGGGAAATTACAAGCATTAATTATTCCACAAACTCCCAGAGGTCTTCTGTAAGTGAATAACTCTTTATCAGGTAATTCCGAATTCACTGTCTGGCCATATAGCCTTCTTCCTTCTGATTGGAAAAATAGGCATGTATCGATTGCTTCTTGAACTGAACCTGCACTTTCTTTGAGTGTTTTCCCGATTTCCCTTGTTTCAACTCTCACAATATCATCTTTGTATTGCATAAGTAGTCTGCCCATATTTCCAATGATCTGCCCCCTTGTAGGTGCTGGTGTAGCTGACCATGAAGAGAAAGCATCTCTAGCTGCCTTAAGCGCCTGATGCACATCGTCTTTTGTAGATAAAGGGAATTCTCCTAAACAGTCTGCTAGAAGTGCAGGGTTTCTACTTTCAAATGTTTCACCATTACTTGCAGATTGTAGTTTTCCATTGATTATATTATACCCTTTTATCTTCGGACTGCCATTGGGATTAGTGGCATCCATGAATTCAAATCCTGTTTCTAGCACGTTAGTCATGTACCTTGCGAAATACAGTTCTATCAAGAAACCTTCTCAAACAATATTATACCTATTTTATCTAATATTCATTTCACATCTACAATTACAATGCCTTAAATGCCTTGATGAATAGAAAGGTTTGTTGAGGGCGATGTCGAATGTCAGATGAGGGAATAGAAGACTTACAACTTAGAGTAGCCAAGGCGATACCAAGTGATGTAGGCCATGGTCGAGCCAGAGTTCCTTTCGATAATGATTTAAATCTAAAACCAGGAGATATTGTAGAGATTACAGGGGAGCAGAAGACAGCGGCTATCGTATGGAGATGCCGCCCTGAAGATGCAAATTTAGGTGTAATCAGAGTTGATGGAATCATAAGAAAGAATGCAGGAGTATCCTTAGGCGATAAAGTAACAATCCGTAAAGTAGAAACTCAACCATGTCAGAAATTAATTCTGAGCCCAGTAATGGCCAAACAACAGAAAGTACGTTTTGGTCCTGGGATAGAGGGTTTTGCACGCAGAGGATTGAACAAGAGGCCAGTAGTCTCAGGCGATAGGATATTTATCCCAGGAATGACTCTTTTTGCTGAAGCATTACCTTTTCAAATAGTTCAAACGACTCCGAAGGGGATAGTCCAAGTTTTACCAGATACTGAAATAATTATCAAAGAAGAACCAGTTGATGAGGAGGAAGACGGAGGTCAACCGATTTCGACAATTTCATATGAGGATATAGGTGGAATTGGTGAACAATTACAGAAAGTTAGAGAAATGATTGAATTACCTTTGAAACATCCCATTTTGTTCCGCAGACTGGGTATAGATCCGCCTCGTGGCGTGTTATTATATGGCCCACCTGGTACTGGAAAAACGCTAATAGCTAAGGCCGTAGCATCTGAAACAAAGGCTAATTTTACTTCAATCAATGGCCCTGAAATCATTTCGAAATATTATGGTGAAAGTGAAAAGCAACTTAGAGAGATTTTTGATGAAGCGGCCGCTAATGCTCCAGCAATAATTTTCATAGATGAGTTAGATTCAATAGCTCCAAAAAGAGAAGACGTCAGTGGCGAAGTTGAACGTAGAGTTGTAGCACAATTATTGACTTTACTTGATGGTATGCAAGGAAGAGATAATGTAATTGTAATAGGTGCTACAAATCGTCCAGATGCTATTGATCCAGCACTACGTCGCGGTGGGCGTTTTGATCGAGAATTAGAGATTGGAGTCCCTGATAAAAACGGTCGTGCAGAAATTATCGGCATCCATACACGTGGTATGCCAATAAGTGACGATTTTGATGTAGATTGGCTATTAGATAATACTCATGGTTTCGTCGGTGCAGATATTTCTGCTTTGGTTAGAGAGGCCGCTATGAAGGCACTCCGCCGTTATCTCCCAGATATTGATTTAGATGAAGAACATATTCCCGCAGAAGTTCTAGAGAAAATGGAAGTCCGAATGGCGGATTTCAAACTAGCTATTAAGGAAATAGAACCAAGCGCTCTGAGAGAAATATATCTCGAGGTACCTGAAGTCAGTTGGGAACAAGTAGGGGGTCTATCAGAGGTTAAAGAGAGATTGAAAGAGAGTATTGAATGGCCTTTAACGAAGCCTGAAATGTTCGAACATTTCGGCATAACTCCTCCTAGAGGAATAGTTCTTTTCGGTGCACCAGGGACCGGTAAAACTTTGATTGCAAAGGCTATTGCTAATGAAGCGAAAGCGAATTTTATTACGATTAAAGGACCTGAGTTGATTTCTAAATGGGTTGGAGACTCTGAGAAAGCAGTACGTGAATTATTCAAGAAGGCGAAACAATCTAGTCCTTCAATTATCTTTTTAGATGAATTTGAAAGTATTGCCGGCGTAAGAAGGAGTAATACTGGCGAAGGTTCTGATGTAATGAATAGAGTAGTCAATCAATTACTGAGTTCTATGGATGGAGTCGACTCGATGGAAGGCGTGATTGTTGTCGCAGCAACTAACCGGCCAGAAATGTTAGATCCAGCCTTGTTAAGGAGCGGGAGATTTGAGCGTGTACTCCATATACCCCCTCCAGATATTGATTCAATAAAGGCAATTTTGAAGATACATTCTGAACCGATGCCTCTAGGTAAGTTCAAGATTGAAGAACTGGCGCCAAAATTAGTTAATTATACGGGGGCGGATATTGAAGCAATTTGTAGAGAAGCCGCATTAATTTCTATGCGCGCGGGGAAGAAAAGTGTATCGAAAAAACATTTTGAAGAAGCAATTAATAGAGTCAGGCCTACAATTACAGAGGAAATGATGGATTATTACAATCGAATGGAGGCTCGACTTACTAGTGGACTTGAATCTGTTCGTCGTACACCAGATACTCTTTCAGGGATAGAATCAGCGTGAGGGACATGATATGCCAGTAACCTTTGGTCGAGAAATAGTCAATCTTGAGGTCCATGACAGTGCTGGCGATAAATTAGGCAATGTTGCCGATTTTCGCATAGATATAGGGAGTGGACAAATTACTAATATTTTAGTGATGATTGAAACAGGTATCAACCCTCAACTCCTACCTTGGCCTACTGTAAATGGTCTTCTGTCTGTTCCTGTTGAAGAAATTGAAAGTATTGGTAAGGTAATCAAACTATCAGAATAGTATGATGCATAACCGTCCATTCGTTCACAAGCGTCTTAAGTCGAACTTCGGGCTCGTTGTTTGTCATATCGACTAGGTGGGGAGCAGCATGGCAAATTTCCGCGATTACAGCCAGAAGTTAATCGCTCTCAAAACTCGTCGAAATATGTTAGTTGGAGCCTTCTGGATATTGCTCCTACTTCTTGTTTCAACTATAGCGGTAACTTATGTTACAGAGGGACAAACTCAGCAATCTGCCTATGGAGACGATTGGAATGACTTAGGCCGTTTTAGAGCAGAAATTAATAGCATGGGCATCGAAACAAATGCACTAGTCTCAAGTCCTCTACTTCTGAGTGAGATTGATTATCCGGAAGAGGCTATTTTCGTTATTTCTGGGGTTGAGAAAGATACTATTTCTTTACCTAGATTTACCGGTGATGAAAATGTAATTGAATTTTCTGAAGGTTCTGGTTACACAACTTCAGAAATATTGGCTATTGACGAATTTGTCGAGGCTGGCGGCACTGTCTTGCTAATGGATGATAAAGGGTATTCTTCTACACTGGCTGATCAGTTTGGTTTAGAATTCTCTGGTCACACTTTGTATGATGGCGAAGCTTATGCCACGGAGTTAGATTATAATTTCATTTGGGTTAATACTTCGTCTGCATTTAATTTCACAACAAATTCAGGTTCATTATCAAGTATTCATCCATGCCTGAGAGATACAGATACAGATGGATACATAGATATTTTAGATACTGATCCATATGATATTTCCACCTTCCCTGCTGGCCTAACAAAAGAATCAGCGGGATTATGCGCTCATAGATGGATTTCTGAAACTGAATGGGACTTTTCAGAAAGTTATAATTTATTGACGAATCAACCCTCAGCATTTAATGCGGGCTCATATAATCCTGTAGAAAATAGGTATGATATTGGTAAATCTACTCTTGACTCATATCTCGACACTAATGATGATGGGAATCTAACTATAGGTTCTTCTGCTTTTGGTATTGATGGAGATGAAGTAGGCCCTTTTGCAGTATATGTTCGCTATTGTGCTGATCGCTTGTGCGTTGGTGCGGACTCTGGTCGAGTTCATTTTGTAGCCGACGGGTCAATTTTGACAAATTCATTATACGATGATTCATTCTATTCAGGTATTGATGACATAGTCCCCTCAAATGATAACCGTAAGTGGGCATTAGACATAATTGCCGAATCTTTACTTATTGGGAATTCTAGTGCTCAAAGTTCATCTAATGCTATTGTTATTTTCGATGAATCTAGGCATCAGCAGCCTACTCTATTTGGTGATACTTACAATTTAATGTACTATCTTTTAATCTATTTTACAAATGATTGGATGGCCATGCTTCTCCTCTTCCTCGGTTTATTTATAACTCTAGAGGCGGTTTTAATTAGAAAAGAAGATCCTGAGAATTGGCGCCATGTTTTTAGAATAATATACTATGGTTTTGGTGATGCAAGGCGTTATGAATATTATCAAAAACCTGAAAAAATAAGGCAAGTATTGTTAACAAGAGTTAGAAATTTAAATACATTATCTAGGGAAGAATTTGATGCTTTGCCAGCCGCAGAATTACAGCGAATGGTTGAAGATCCAGTTCTTACGAAATTTATTTTCGAAGATCGTAAGTACAAGCCAGATGAACTTGTTGGTATAGTAAAGAGAATTAAAGAATGGGGCTCTACAAACTCAGAAGAGGAGGTTGAATATGTGGACACGTAAGGCAGCTATACTCTTTACAAGCGGTATAAGTTTGATATTAATTGGTATGATGATTTCTAATTTCCAATTAATGATTATAGGGCTAACATTTATCTCTTTCATTGCAATAAATGGCTGGGTAGAGGGGCATTCAGATTTAGAAATCACTCGTGAAGTTTCAGCAGTTAATGTGTATAAAGGCGATGATATTAACGTTATTTTGACCGTCAAAAATAAGTCATATCGTCGTACTCAGCAACTAGAAGTTTTTGATAACGTCCCTCATGAAATGAAAATGCGTAAAGGAGTCAATCTAATGCGTATGAATCTTGGTCCTGGACAGACTACAACTATTCGTTACACAGTCAGGTGTCCATTGAGAGGCCATTATACAATCGGTCCAACATCTATACGTTATCGAAATGCATTCAACTTATTCGTTTCAGAAACTAGCCTAAGTGATCGTTCAGATATCACAGTATTCCCTCAAGTTAGGGATGTAGAAGAAGCATTAATTCGATCAAATGTTCCTAAAATGTATACTGGAGCTACTACTCTAAAAACTCCCGGTCAGGGTATGGAGTTTTATTCGCTCAGAGAGTACTTTCCTGGTGATTCATTTCGTTCGATTAATTGGAAGGCCTTCGCACGAACCGGTGATTTAATGGTTAATGAGAAGACTAGAGATGCGGTAACTGATGTTTTCATAATTCTTGACACTAGGGACGTGGCTAGAATAGGCACAGTACTGAAAAATCCTTTGGAGATGGGTACTGTTGCGGCGGCTTCAATTGCAAATTATTTCATAAAAAGAAGAGACTCTGTGTCTTTAGTTACATATGGTGAAAGAATGGATTTTCTTCCTCCTGAGACAGGAGATAAACAGCATTACAAAGTTTTGAGCCAACTCGCTGCTGTAGAATCTAGAGGCAGTATGCCATTACAAGCAGTAACAAACGCCCTTTCCCCTAGAATCTCTAGAGGTTCGCCTGTTTTTATTATTAGTAGCCTAGAAGGAGATGGTACAACGTTATCAGCTATACGAAATCTTTCAGGAAAAGGTCATGAAGTTATTGTTTTATCGCCTAGCAGTATTGATCTGGAAAGATTGGTAAGTAGAATCCCAAGAATGGCTTATGAAGTCTTAAAACTTGAAAGACAAAATAGACTAACTGCACTTTCAGGTTATGGCGCTATTGTAATCGATTGGACCCCTAGTGTTGATTTATCTCAGGCATTATTACAAGTTAGAACAATTTAAGGAGATGTGAGAATAATGGTTATAGATGTAGTCCCTGAATCTAAAACACTTCATATTTCGAAGTTACGTTTACGTTGGCAGGTACTTCTTTTACAAATAATTTCAACCATGTCTCTTTTGCTAATAATGCGTAAAATGAATGAGTTATTCGGTTCTTGCTCCGGACAGTTTGTTGCAAATTCAGGCCCAGAAGGTTGGTGCCCATCATATGAACATACTCGAGGAATTGCTTGGATGAAATCTAATGGGGATACTGTAATCCCAGATCTCCTTACGGGAGTCAATGAAACTGGTTTTGACACATTTACTGTACCTGTTATACTTTGTTTTATTATTACTGGATCATGGGTCGTTATACTAACTCGTGGAGAAAAATTACAATTATTGATTAAGAGAGTATTTTCTGGCTTAATGGCTGCTTGGTTTCTCCTTCCTTTTCTTGTATCTTGGCTAATCGGCATAGTTACACAAGGTTTTTATCTTCCATTCGGTCAAAATGAAGATAAGTTTAATCATATAAATCTCGTATTTGCCCCATTAGAATTCTTTTTCGAATTAGTATTTCTCGGAATTGTTTTTGCCCCAATACTCGCAGGTTTGATAGGAATATGGAGTCTTTCGAAGAGAATGATTACATGGGCTACAAGTTATTTCTTGATAGTAATTGGAATACATGCTATGTTAACATTTGAAGGCGTTACTACTGCTGTTGACGTAGGTCTCCAACCACTTTCAGCTCAAATAGGTGAGGCGACATTATATGGAGGGCTAATATCTCCTTTAGCATTTGATTTATTGACAGTAGCAATATTATTATTATTATTCTTAGAATCTGGATTAGCTGTAATTACAAATTTAGAATATGCATCTATTCTTCCGGAAGCGTCCAAAAGAGATCCAGAATATGTTAATCAGTTTAATAACCTCATAAATGGCCATATGGCTCATTTATTTAGTATAATCACTGTAGTCGCTATAACTACGGCCCTAGCTCTCGAATTTGATGACTTTTTGATTTCCTTTGTTGCAGTTCTGGAGGGTTCTCAATGGTCAGGACAAGTCAAAGAATCATTGGAATTACAATTGACTTATGGTAAAGTTATTTCAGCATCATTATTCATGATTGTTGTAGCAGGTGGTAGATTTGTTATCCCTTGGCAGAGAATTACTGGCTTTATTGAAACTGGACTTTCTAAAATTCGTGGTTGATTAATTACGTCTTAGTAAACGATGCCCAAATCCCAATAGGATAACAATAGTCACAAATTGTATAATGATTCTGAGCGGATTATTCGTAATTCCGATCTCATTGAGTATATTCATAATATTATTCTGACTGTAAAATATTATTGTAAGTACGAGTACAGATAAAATTCTGTGTCCCCAAGGGCCGAAACTTTCACCCTTATTTTCGTGCTGATTTGGCAATGGGCCGCCTTCAAACATAATTATCTCAAGAGCATCTAGGTCATCAAATCATCGCTTATTCACTACCTCTTCACTCGTTGGGTTCAAGCGCAGAATCCTTGACGACCCATTATGAGTGGGGCTCTGTCAGTGCTACCTTGTAGTCAATGTAAAGATACCTCCATTCTTTTTCAAGAGTATAGTGGTCAACATTTATGTGGAAAACATCTTGCATCTTCTATAAGGAAAAGGGTGGCCAAGGAAATACGTTCACAGATTAATTTACCAAAGGATGCTCGCCATTCTGACGGTTCACCTTTCCGAATTTTTGTTGCCATATCTGGCGGAAAAGATTCCGCTGTATTATTGAGCATGTTGGTCGATATCATTGGTCGTAGAAGAGATGTAGAAATCATATCTGGTTGTATCGATGAAGGAATTGATGGATACCGTTCACCTTCCTTAGAATTAGCTCGGGAACTTGCAGAATCTCTTGATATTCAGTTTGAGACTCTATCATACGAAGATATTGGTTATGATAGAATGGATAATGTAGTTAAAAAAATGCCAATAATAGGTGAGAATAATCCAGATGCTAAAGGAATGATGCCTTGTTCATACTGTGGTGTATTTAGGAGACAGGGAATCAATGCTTTGGCACAAAAAGTTAATGCAGACATTATGGCATTAGGGCATAATCTAGATGATATGGCTCAATCGATAATTATGAATTTCCAAAAGGGCAATATTGAGAGATCTGTAAGATTAGCGCCGCATACAGACGCCCCGATAGAAGGGCTTGCGCCTAGAGTCGTCCCATTACGCTGGATACCTGAACAAGAGATTCATGCTCATGCAATTTATGCCGGTTTGCCTATCCATCATGGAGACTGCCCGCATGCACCAGGGGCTATGCGCCAACTAAGTCGTGGAATTATTGCAGATATGGAAACGATTACTCCTGGTTCTCGTCATGGACTTTTACACTCTTTAGATCAGATACGTGCTATGCATAGGGAGATTAATCCTATAAAATCAGAGATAAGGAAATGCCAAGAGTGTGGTGAGGTGACAAGTAGGGAAATATGTCAAGCCTGCACTATGAAACGGTGGTTACAAGAAAATTAAATGATATAGTCTACAATTTCATCGATATCTTGATTTTTCCCGCAGTATGAACATCGTATTTCCATGGGTTCAGAAGATACAATTTTTAATTTATGTGGCAGAGGTTCGCGATCATTTTGAGTGATACAGTTTGAAAATGAACATTTTACAATATTTATTAATTCTGAACCTAGTTCGATAGTTCTTTTTTCTGCAACACTATAATTCCTTATTATTGCAACAGATGCTTTGGGTGCAATTAATGCTAATCGATCTAGTTCTTCTTGATTTAATTCTCTATCTTCAATTTTCAGCACATCTTTTCTCCCCATTTTACCGCTTGGTACATTCATTACCATCGAAATCGGGTTAGATCTGCCTACATCGAATCTCAGCATTTTCAATACTTGCAAAGCATGTCCTGAGGGAATATGGTCTATTGCTGTACCATTGCATATTGCGGTAACACGTCTCATTTCACTCAATTATTTCACCTCCTTTGGTACTTTAATCCCCAGTCCCCTGCATAACAAAGCCATTCTAGTCGGAACTCCATTGAATGCCTGTTGAAAATATCTTGCATGTTTTGTTGAATCGACGCTGGCATGTAATTCATTCACTCGTGGTAATGGATGCATAACAATCATCTCAGCTTTTGCTTCAGAAATATCGCTGGCATCTAGTTTATACACACCTGCAACTTTGTTATATTCGTCTTCGTCGGGAAATCTCTCTTTCTGAATCCTAGTCATATAGATTACATCAGCAGAACCAATAGAAGATGCCATTTCTTCAGTTTCAGTGACCTCGGCTCCATGATTCTTAAGATCTGAAACAATCTCTGCTGGCATTTTCAATGATTCTGGAGAAACTAAAGTAAGTTTGGCGCCAAATCTTACAAGAGCATGAGATAGGCTATGAGTAGTTCTACCGTATCTAAGATCTCCTACCATCATGACATTTAACCCCTCTAAACTTCCATGCGCCTCGTGAATTGTAAATAAATCAAGCATTGTTTGAGTTGGATGATTGCCGGCTCCATCTCCTGCATTCAAAATAGGAATACTAACTGCATCTGCACTGTATTGTGCGGCCCCTTGATTAGGATGCCTTATTACTGCAATATCTGTATAGCCATCAACCATTTGCATGGTGTCATAAAGAGTCTCTCCCTTAGCCACCGAAGAACCAATTGAACTCAGATTAATTACTTCTCCTCCAAGTCTTTTCATTGCAGTTTCAAATGACATTCTTGTACGTGTTGAATTTTCAAAGAAAAGGTTCCCTAATACTTTACCTTGTAGTAATGGTAGGTATGTTTCTCCTCTCGCGACAGGCAAAAGAGTATTCGCTTCCTTAAGAATTTGTAATATCTCTTTGTTAGTAAGATCATCCATTGTAATAAGGTCGCCCATGCTCATTCCTCTATCCTGTCGTGAGATATCTTGGTCATATGCATTGCCCTCGGAAGATAACCTTTGATGCCCGTATTCCGCTGTCTTGATGAGTAATGAATAATCCCACCTATCTGATGATAATCAGTCGGACACCAGTTCGAGTCTCTTTCTGTGGTGGTGGAACAGATACAGATTGGTTTTCTAAAGCACATAAAAATGGCGGAATGGTGACATCACTTGCCTTAGGAAAATATATTCATGTGACTGTTAATCAGCGTTTTGATAATAGAATTAGAGTATCTTATTCAAAATTAGAAATAGTGGATAACTTTGAAGATCTCGAGCATGAATTGGTACGCGAATCTATGCGTATGACAGGAGTAACTTCCGGAGTTGAGATAACTACAATCGCAGATATTCCCTCGCGTGGTACTGGATTAGGCTCATCTTCTTCTGTTACTGTAGGTTTACTTAACGCCCTTCACTGTTTTGCAGGCAGGTCTGTTTCTGCCTCTCAGTTGGCCTCTGAAGCGTGTCAAATAGAAATTGACATACTTGGTCAACCAATCGGTAGACAAGATCAGTATGCTGCTTCTTTTGGCGGAATAAACACTATAAATTTTTGTCAAAATGGTGATGTTTTAGTTGAACCAATAGAAATTTCTGAAAGTATTCGCTTAAGAATTTCCGAGGAGTTCACATTAATATTCACTGGAAAAAGTCGCTCTGCATCATCAGTTCTTTCAAATTCAGTTAATGAGGGAAAATCTGCTATTGAGAACCTCTTACGGATACGTGAACAAGCAGATGAAGCTAGTAATTATATTAATTCAGGAGATTTATCAAAATTAGGGGCTTTGCTTAATGAGGCATGGGGTATGAAAAGAGGAATCTCTAAATCAGTTAGTAATGACTTTCTTGATCGAATGTACGAACGAATAATTTCTACTGGTGCTACAGGCGCTAAACTTCTAGGGGCAGGTGGAGGTGGCTTTTTCTTGGTCCATGGTGACCTTACAACTCGCCAGAAATTAGAATTAGAATTCTCATCGAATTATAGAATGATTCCTTTGATTATAGATGACATGGGTTCTTCAATTATTCACAATGACTCTTAGAGGTGAGACAATGAATCAAAATAAATGTAAATCTCTTTTCCTTGTTTCACTAATTTTGATAAGTATTTTAAGTATGAATGTTAGTGCTGACAGTGATGATGCAATAAACGATGAAAACCCCTCGCACTCGATAAATGGGTATTCTAAATTCATTATTCATGATGATATATTCTCTAATTCTCAGTTCAATTCAACTTGGGAATTATCAATTACTCTTTCAGATCAAATTGGAACTGAACTACTTGATAACCCTGAACTAGGATTGAGAGCACAAATAGATATCCATTTAGGTAATTCAGATGGATTAATAGATTTGAATGAATCGATTTCTTTTGACAATATATTTCGTCTAGAGAGAAATTGGACCAATTCAGAAGTTGGCGGTTGTTGTATATTCGATTATAATCCACTATATGCTGTAAATGGGATTAATTTAGTAACTTACCCTGTATCATTAGGCCCTATTGAATCTAATGATACCGAATGGGGGTGGGACGAATCCGCTGAATTAATTGGATTATCTGATAATAGAATAACTAGAATTTTAGATTTTCCAAGATTTGGTTCTCTAGTAGAAGAAATACCACTGAATATTATCTTACCCTCTGATTGGGAATATACTTACAGTGCAATGGAAGAAATTATCGAAGGCGAACCTGGAAACTTCTTCGTAAATCGTTCGGAGGCAAATGTTGCAAGTAATATTAGGGTTACAATATCTCCTAATTCTCCACCCAATGCTTTGGGTTTCAGAGAATCGTCCGGATCAATGATTCCACTTACTAGTCCCACAAATTATAATGGTGTTTGCGAGGATAGTACTTTAGATACTAATCAGCAATGGTGGACACTGTCTAATAACGGGACACTTGTTGAGATATATTATGGAGATAAATTTAATTTTTCACCTGAAGATTATGGTTTTTTAGGTGGGCAAGTTGCGAGTATTGTTATGCACTGTAAGGATTGGTTTAACTCAACAAGTACTTGGTATGAAAACATAGTTATTGATTCTGTATTCCCGATTTGGGACTCAGTAATTTCTTATATCGATCAATCAGGTGAAACAATTATTCTAGACTCTAATGATGATATATTCAGTATTAGGTCAGACACTTTTGTTTCATTTAATATTACTGCCAATGACCCAAATTCAGAACTCCCTACTGACATTACAATAGTCTCCGATAAGACTTCAAATTATTATCATAATAGTAAAGATAATCTGGATTTTTCAGATGTCTTCTATCAAAATGAAGATGTCAATGGTATGCATCTTAATCTGTCTGAGAGACATTTATCTAAGAATCAGACTTCTTGGTCGATTAATCTATCAGTTTCAGATAATGCCGGTAATACTCTAAATAGACAATGGCAAATTCTAGTTCTTGATGGAATCGGCCCTACAATAGTTCCAGATTTAATAATTAACAATAATTCCATATCCTCGACAAATCTTGCAAGAAATGGTGATTCAATTATTATTTCTTTATCTCAATCTTTTGACGACTTAGACGCTATTGAAGATACGGCATGGTCACTGACAATAGATGATGTGGTAATTGTCGAGAATGTTTCTATGGAAATAATAGATAAAATGGTACTTGGACCATTTGACTCTGGCACTCATGTATTTAGTATAGACTCTTATGATTCCTCTAGTAATCATCAAAATCTAGCATTTGGGCTAGCTATTTCACCTAATGTTGGCGTAAATATCGAAATATTATCTACTAATCATGAAGGGAAATTAGTTGAGGGCAATTCAGTCTTATTTTCTGCAATATTACAGAATACAAGAGCATCTCCCGCAGCAGGTCAGTTTTGTGTCAATAATCAATGTGGGCCCTTCATAGGGGTCCCTGCGGCAAACTCGAACGGTCCGGGTATATTCAATGTTGAACTTAATTATGAGTTAATAAATTCTGATTCCATAAGTACTTATTTTCAGTGGAGTAGCGAAAATGCTAATCAAAATGGTACGATTGAAATAAATCCTAGTATTACTGTTGAACCATATTGGCAGTCTACTATCCAAACAGTATTATTCGTATTCTTTTTGTTATCATTTATTGTAATCATAGCAAATCGCCTTTGGGGTGTTGACTCACAGAGGCCGTGAGATGAAGCATACTTACGTAGAACTCATGAGTCATAAGATAGGGTGAATGATTATGATTTTGCTACCCGACTACCCAGATAGGGTTATTCGCGAACACAAAATGAGAGTTGAGAAAATTGCATTATTTGCAACCTTCTTACTGATATCAGCAGCATCATGGTGGTTATTATCTGCATTATTTGGCTCCTCTGATTTACTTCCTCGTTTAGGACCAATCTCATTAATCTTTATTTCTTCTTTAGTTATCATTGATCTGATAGATTATGGACCAGTACAGCGTTCAAGAATTGCAGTCATAGGAAATATCTGTTATCCCAGTATACTAGCTCTTTCAATCTCAGATTTTGATATTGATATTGGAGATTCTTTAATTTCAAGCTTAATATATTTAATATTAGCAATATTTCTTTGGAATATATCTAATAAAAATCTTTCATCAACTCATTCTTCGAAGAGGTGGAGAGGATTAACAAGTATAATCGGGATATTATTTTCTTTAGCAATAATGTATTCGATTTCATCAGAAATGCTAGTATACCTTGTTGTGATTTCATCTGTAATGATCACAATGATTCCAGATTTTCTATCTAAAGATAAGAATCATCAATCTAGAAAACAATTTATTAATTTATTAGATAAGGCAGAAGCAGATGTTTTGCTTCTACGTAGCCAAGGAATTTCGTTAGAACAAGCGTCTTCTCTTCTGAAGAAGGCTCGTGAAGAATGCTGGAATGACCCTGTAAGGGGATTAGAGCTAATATCTGCGGCTCAAGAAGATACTGATAGAACAAAAGCCCTTTCTCAAGATTTAGATGCTATAAGAAAAGATACCTTACTTTATGTCGAGAAAGCTGAATCTATAGCCAATGGTATCCAAGGTCCTAGGAAATCCTTTACTCTCGGTGATAGAGAAGCTAAACATGGTTCTTTAAGAGAGGCTGAACTTATGTATAGGCATTCGAAGAGTAAGTCAGATTTGGTGATATTACATTGGCAAAATGCAATTGATGAAATTAATTCGGCCGAAGAGTTAGTTAGGCAGAAAAATAATTTACAAGTCGATTCTTTAATCACTATAATTTCCTCTGCACGTGATTCCCTTGACTCGGAAGACCCTTTAGAGGCTATTAAAATCGCTTCGTCTGTTTCAGGGCATTTAGTTAGCCTTGAATCGATAACTTCTGATGCTGAAATAGCCATAGATAATGCCGAGAAAGCGATTTCTGAGGTTTCTGGAAGTATTTTAGTAATAACTAAAGAGAGATTAGAGGAAGCTAAAAAATCTCTTTTGGCAGGCAATTCATCTCTTGCCAAGGGGTTAGCAACAAGTATTCTAAGAGACATCAAATTAACTTCTGAATCCATGCAAAGTGTCCAACGGGGGCTACGTCAGAAGAAGAAATTAATAGAAAAATTCCCTAAAGGCCGTAATGGAGATGACTGGAGAATGCAATTAGAAGAAGTAGAAAGTAAGGCAGAAAACGGCGATTGGATAGAGGCTTCTAATTCGCTAAAACAAATAACTGAACAACTTCAGTCCTACGAGAAATCCTTCTCAGAAGCTTTAGAATTATATACATTCATTGAAAGTGAATGGAATAGTTTGAGGAATAGACTAGAATCATCTAATATCAAAGCAAATGATCAAATGCGATTGAATGCTGAAAAAAACATTTCTGAATGTAAGAGATTTTTAGATGAAGGAGATATTGATTCAACCCTAGATTCTTTGGGATATACAGATGCGATTATTGAGAATCTTCGAAGACGAATATAATTATTTTTCCTTATTTTTCTCTACACAGTAAGGACAATAAGAATCTAATTTGTAATTCGAGGATCTACGTTGTTCTCTAGTAAGTGGTTCTCTACAAGCAAAGCACATTGAGTATTCTGTCTCATTTAAGTCAGTATCTACTGCGACTCTTTGGTCAAATACGAAACAATCACCCTTCCAGTATGAACCATCTGTTTCTTCAAAATATCCTAAAATTCCACCCTCTAATTGTTTGACATTTTCAAATCCTGCATTCATCATGACTACAGACGCCTTTTCACAGCGAATCCCACCGGTACAGTACATCACTATCTGCTTCTTTTTGTATTCCTCAGGTAAGTTCTGAATAGCCTTAGGGAAGTCTTTGAATGTAGATAAATTCAAATCAATAGCATTTTCAAAAACACCGACTCGAGTTTCATATTCATTTCTTGTATCTACGATAATGACTTCTTCGTCATTATCAAGAATTTTCTTAAATTCTAATGGTTTAATATTTTCTCCAGTATAATCCAAAGGCCTAATTTCATCCATTCCCAATGCTATTATTTCTTTCTTTAGTCTCACGAGCATTCTACGAAATGGTTGATAATCTGTATAACTTATTTTTAGTGGAATTCCGATGAATCTATCGTCTGATTCTAAGAATTCTATATACGAATCAATCGAATCTTGCTTTCCCGCTAGAAAGAAATTAATTCCATTCTTACTCAAAAGAATAGTCCCCTTAAGATTTAATTTTTCACACACATATCGAAAAGGTTGCCTTAATTTATCACGATCATCTAGATCTATAAATCGATAACCTGCGATGTTAACTATGTTTTCATCATTCATAATTTCGCCTCAGTTTTCATTTTTTACTAATGATGATTTCCGACTTCTCGACTTCACTTCAATAGTTAAATCTGTAATGAATTGTTCTAAAGGTATACCATTACATTGATCTCCACTTCGAGAATCTCCTTTACGATCTATTCTAATTGATACTGTGTTTTCTTTTTCTTCATCTTCTCCCAGGATTAACATATATGCTGGCCGCATTTTTCTATGCATACGAATTTTCTTTCCAATTGTTGCATCTGAGTCATCAACAGATACTCTAATTTTCATTTCTTTTAATATCGAAGAAACTTTTGATGCATATTGTTTCTGTTTTTCCGAAATAGTAATTATTTGAACTTGGACCGGTGAAAGCCAGGTTGGGAAGTTACCTGCCCAATGTTCTGTAAGGAATGCTACAAATCTTTCATGAGTTGATAATGGGGCTCTATGAATTACAAATACTTCTCCATTTTCTTCTCCATTTTCATCCTTATAAGATAATTCAAACCGTTCTTTTGCAGCAAAGTCGAGTTGAATCGTTGACATTGATTCTTCTCTGCCAAGAGCGGTTGTAAATTGAATATCTATTTTCGGACCATAAAATGCAGCTTCACCTATTGCTTCTACATAAGGGACTTCGAGTTCATCTAATATTTCTCTCAAGTGATTCTGTGTCGAAGCCCAGTTCTCAGGCTGTTTGATATATTTATCAGTATTTTCAGGATCCCATAATGACAGGCGGAAATGGTAGTTTTCAAACCCGAATCTAGAATAGTAATCTTGTACCATTTTAATATTGTTAGCGACTTCTTGACCAACTTGGTCCAATGTGCAGTAAATATGGGCATCATTCATTGATAACATCCTGACTCGTAAAAGTCCCGCTAAAGCCCCAGACATTTCATTACGATAACAGGTGCCATATTCAGCAATTCTAAATGGTAATTCACGATATGATCTTTTTTTGTTACGATAAACTAGATGGTGCATAGGGCAATTCATTGCTTTTAGATAGTATGTCCCATCATCCATTTCCATCGGCGGATACATCCCATCCGAGTAGTGAGGGAGATGACCGCTACATTCGAATAATTCTTGCTTTGCAAGGGCAGGTGTCGTTACTCTCTGATAACCATAACTTTCTTCAGTTTCCAAGGCATATTTTTCAATTTCTGATCTTAGAATTTCTCCGTTTGGCAGCCATACCGGTAAACCTTTACCAATTAATTCATCAATCATGTAAAGTTCCATTTCCTTACCAATTTTCTTATGATCTCTTTTACCAGCTTCTTCTATCTGTCTCTGCCTTTCTTTTAACCCAGCTTTAGTCGCGTAACACATCCCATAAATCCTAGTTAAAGGCTCTCTATTGCGATCTGCACGCCAGTATGCTTGACTTGTACTAGTTAATTTAAACCACCTTAAATGAGAAGTTGAAGGTACATGAGGACCTTTACAAAGATCAACAAAATCGCCTTGTCTATATACAGATGAACCAATCTCTTGGCCTATTTTATCATCCATTATTTCAATCTTAAATTTATTACCTGAAAACATCTCTCTCAGAATGTTATTTTCATGTTCTTCCCTCTCAATTTTGATATTGGATCGAATAAGTTTATTCATTTTTTTTTCTAATTCTTTGAGTTCCGAATCTCCAATTGGATTCATATGGAAATCATAATAGAAACCATGATCAATTGGTGGCCCAATGGTTGGTTTGGCATCTGGAAACATTTCTACAACTGCCTGAGCTAATAAATGAGCACAGGAGTGTCTTAGAATATACAATCCTTCATCAGATTCTCCTAAAATCGGTTCAATTTTACAATCGGAATCTAGAATAAATGACATGTCTCTTTCAATATCATCGACAACTGCCGCTACCGCACCATATCTCTTCCCATATACATTCTCCAATACTTCTCCAGCACTGATTCCTGAAGCGTATTCATGCGTCTCTTCATCATTGATTTCTACATTAATCATAGACATACACTGTACCTCCGTTAACTACGCCGACATCACAATGATATGAATGCCTTGCCTATTCCATTACTCATCTGAAAGTTATTTTAGCATAAATTGAGTGCCCGCAGTCCCGTTTACCATGCCCTCAATATCTGTCAGAGAACCAATTACTGCTCTTTGTCCAGAACGTTCTATAAATGAACATGCGGCTTCTACCTTTGGCCCCATTGAACCCTTATCGAATTCATATTTTCTAATTTCTTCAGGAGTAGTTTTGGAAATGAGTTTTTCCTCCTCCGTTCCCCAATTTGAGTAGACTCCGTCAGTATCAGTAGCCATAATCAGTATGTCGGCTTCTAATTCAAAGGCCAGTAAAGAACTAGCCCTATCCTTGTCTATTACTACTTCTACACCTTCTAAATTCCCTTCTTTATTGTAGATAGTAGGGATACCTCCACCGCCTGCACATATCACTACAGTATTTTTCTCTAAAAGCCAGTGTATTGGCCTTAATTCGAATATTCTATGAGGTATAGGAGAGGCTACAACCCTTCTCCAATATTCTCCATCTTTTTTGATTTCCCATCCTTTATCATTTTTCAACGCCTCAGCTTCTTCTTTGCTATATACAGGGCCAATTGGTTTTGTAGGGTTGTCAAAAGCGGGATCATCGGGATCAACTTCGACCATTGTTAGGATTGAGGCGATAGGTACTTCTATTGGTAATATATTCCCTAACTCTTGTTCAATCATGTAGCCAATCATTCCCTGTGTCTGAGCCCCTAATATGTCTAAGGGGTATTCTTCAACTTCTTTGTAAGCCGCTGATTGAAGTGAGAGTAACCCTACTTGTGGTCCATTTCCATGACTTATTACTAACTCATTCTGTTCAACTATTGGCGCCAAAGCACTCACCGCAATTTGTATATTTTTACGTTGATTTACGGCTGTCATATCTTCGCCGCGCCTTAGCAAGGCATTCCCTCCAAGTGCAATAACGATACGCATTATGGTGAAGCGATAGGCTGTATTGATATTAACACACTCCCTTTGCGGTAGTTATGGTTCGTCTTGGGCTGTTAGTGAATCCTGATGCAGGTTTAGGTGGTCGATTGGGTTTGAAAGGCTCTGATGGACAGGCAGAATATGCTCGTTCCCAAGGAGCAGAAGACCGTTCAGGACCCAGAGTTAAGGATGCATTAGAATATTTTTCTAATTTACATCGTGATAAATCTGAGATAAAGTGGTTTACTAGTCAAGGGAGAATGGGTACTAATTGGATCTCCGAAGATATTGAAATTGGAGAAATCATAACTATTCATCAATCTTTAGGCTCTACAAAGGCATCCGATACTTCTGATTTAGTAATTTCATTATTAGAGTCAAATATTGATTTACTATTATATGCCGGTGGAGATGGTACTACTAGAGATATAATTTCAGTATTAGATGCCGAAAAAAAATCTGAGATTCCAGTAATTGGAATACCTTGTGGGGTGAAAATGCATTCAGGCTGTTTCGCATCTTCACCAAAAGCAGGTGCAGAGGTACTTTCTGCATGGCTTAATGATGATTTATTGATATCATCTACCGAGGTTCTTGATTTAGATGAAGACAAATATAGGGATGGAGAATGGGCTGTTCGCCTTTATGCAGAGGCAAAGACTCCTGCCTCCCCACGTTGGATGCAGGGTGCTAAGATGCGTGTTGAGGTTACAGGTGAAGAAGAGATAATAGAAGGACTTTCAGATCATATCAAGCAAATATTAATCTCAGATAGTAGGCTAATTATTTGGGGGTCTGGTGGAACACTAAGAACAATATCTAATCAGATTGGTTTTGAAGGAACCGTACTAGGAATAGATGCTTCAATAGGGTCTAAACAAGTTGGTAAAGATTTGAATGAATTACAATTATTAGAGTTATTATCGTCACACAAAGGAGAAGTGACCCTACTTCTCTCTCCCATGGGGGGACAGGGTTTCTTAATTGGCCGAGGTAACCTTCAACTATCTCCAAGAGTGCTTAGAGAGATAGGGATCGATAATGTCCTTGGAGTGGTGACTCCTGCTAAACTGCTTTCAGTACGTCTTTTACGAATAGAAACAGGAGATACTCTCTTGGATGAAAAATTTGCTCGTAAAAAATATCTTAAGGTATTACAAGGCTACAGAACTACTCGAGTTTTACCTGTTTCAGTGGATTAAATTTCTTTTCCTGCAGCCGCCATAAGAAGTCCTAAGAATGGTGGACTTGGTTTACCTGGTCTTGATTTAAATTCAGGATGGTACTGTGTGCCTACATAATACGGGTGATCATTTAATTCCATGATTTCGCATCTTTGGCCTGTTTCATCTTTGCCTACATAGATTAAACCAGCAGACTCTATCTGTTCTATTAATTCTGGATTTACTTCATACCTATGTCTGTGCCTCTCATCGACATATTTTTTATTACCATAAAGCCTTTTTATCTTGCAATCATCAACTAAAAAAGGAGTCGGTTTCGCGCCTAGTCGCATTGTTCCACCCATGTGTGTCTTAGAAATTTCGGGCATGAATATAACCGCCGGATGAGGTGTATTTTCATCAAATTCTGTAGAATTTGCATTTTCCATCCCTAGAACATTTCTACAGAATTCTATTGTTGCAATCTGTAATCCCAAACAAACTCCTAGATATGGAATTTTATTTATTCTTGCATATTCCGCAGCCTTTATTTTCCCTTCGATTCCTCTTATGCCGAATCCTCCAGGTACAAGAATCCCATCAGCATTTTTTAGAACATTCCAAGCTTCAGAATATTTTTCAGGATCTTCATCCATTTTCTTATCATCCAGACTTTCTGATTCGATCCAATTAATTTCTAATTTTCTATTGACTTCATATGAAGAATGCTGTAGCGCTTTAATTACACTAAGGTATGAGTCTGAAAGTCCCGTATATTTACCTACCATTGCTATTTTAATTATTTCATCCAAGTTATCGACAGTATTTGCCATTTGAATCCAATCTTCAAGTAGTGGCCTTGAATTTGGTAACTCAAATCCAATTTCCTTTGCTAGAACTTTACTCACCCCTTGCTCTTCTAGAAGTATCGGGATTCTGTATATGTTTGAAACATCATGTGCTGAAACTACAGCCTCTGGTGATACATGACAAAATGCAGCCAACTTCTCTCTTGTCTCGGTATTCAATGGATGTTCCGATCTACATACAAGGATATCTGGAATTATCCCAAGGCCTCTTAATTCCTTCACTGTATGTTGTGTTGGCTTAGTTTTTTGTTCACCTACAGGGCCCATTACTGGCACTAAACTGACGTGTACAAAACAAATATTATCTTCCCCCACTCTAAACTGGAACTGCCTTAATGCTTCAACAAAAGGAGCGCTTTCAATATCTCCTACCGTGCCGCCTAGTTCTATTACGCAAGCATCAGGTGTTTTTCCACTTCCGTCACTGGATGTATTTGCAACTCTTTCTATCCACTCTTGTATTTCATTAGTGATATGAGGGATGACTTGAACGGTTTTACCAAGGTAGTCACCTCTTCTTTCTCTTTCAATAACTGCTTGGTAGACTTTACCTGTTGTGATGTTGTTATCTTTAGTTAAAGAAATATCAAGGAATCTTTCATAATTACCCAAATCTAAATCCACTTCTCCACCATCATCTAGAACATAGACTTCTCCATGTTCGAAGGGTGACATAGTCCCCGCATCACAATTAAGATACGGGTCTATCTTAACTGAAGTGACGCTTAGTCCAGCGGATTTTAGCAATACTCCTATGCTACTCGCTGTTATTCCTTTACCTAGTCCTGACAAGACTCCTCCCGTTACAACAACATACTTCATCCAATCAACGGGTTTTGAAGCCAACGTGTCTCGCATATCAACATTCCTTCTCCGAGGCTTATAGAATAGCCTTTGCTAAGTCTAAGTATCTCCTTCCTTCCCGAGGGTATATGCCGAAGTTGGGGGAGGGGCGGATATTAGTAACAGGCGCTCTCGGACAAATTGGTACTGATTTAGTAGAAAGTCTAAGGGATATTTATGGTTCTACAAAGGTTCTAGCCAGTGATATTCGCGAAATATCAGATCATCCTTGTGTATCAAGTGGTCCGTTTACAGTTCTTGATGTTCTGGATAGTGACAAAATATTCAAATTAGTTGAAAATGAAAATATTACAATAATTTATCATTTAGCCGCTATTCTTTCAGCTAAGGGGGAAGAAAAACCAGAATTATGTGAACTAATCAATGTAGGCGGGACAAAAAATATCTTAGAAGCCGCTAGGAAAAAGAAGATACGTGTATTTGTTCCATCTTCAATCGCAGTTTTTGGTCCTGATACTCCTAAACATGCGCCTCAATTAACTCCTTTGAATCCTTCAACTAGGTATGGAATGACTAAAGTTGATTGCGAAATATTAGGGATGATATATTGGCAAAAGTATGGAGTCGATGTTAGAGGCATCAGGTATCCCGGATTAATTTCTTGGAAATCTCCTGTCAGTGGCGGTACTACTGATTATGCAGTAGATATATTTCACTCAGCATTATCTTCTAAAAAATCGTATAATTGCTTTTTGAGGGCTGATACAAAACTTCCAATGATGTATATGGAGGATGCAATCAGAGCTACAATTACGCTAATGAACCAACCTATTGAATCTCTTACTTCAGCACGTTGCGGGTATAATATCTCAGGACTTTCATTTACAGCAGAAGAGTTATCATCTGAAATTGCCAAGCATATCCCTGGATTTATTTGTAATTATGAACCTGATGTTCGTCAGAATTATGCTGATTCATGGCCTGACTCAGTAGACGATGAGGTTGCAAGAAATGATTGGCAATGGGAACCTGAATTTCAATTAGAAACATTAGTCAAAGACATGATTAAAAATTTAACTAAATAATTTAGTTATCATCAATCTGATTACTCCAATCTGGAGTTTCAGGGCCTTGTTTTGCCCACAACACATCATCTATCCTTAGGACACTTATTGCAGCATCAGTGGCACCAATAATAGCATGCTTTGCTACAAAAATCGCATCGAAGACACCTTTTTCATACATGTCAGAAACCTCTCCTGAATTTCCATCAATACCAATCCACCCTCCATTCTTTTTATTTTTAGATTGAGCTGCAGAAAGCGCTAAGAGCGTGTCAATTGGATCATGTCCTGCATTCTGTGCTAATGTTCTAGGGACAATTTCCAATGCAGCAGCATAAGCTTCTATTGCCATTTGTTCTCTTCCTGAATGTGTAGTTGAAAGTTGCCTTAATTTTCTTGCGAGATGTGTTTGCGTCGC
>Ga0315320_10000405_pt1 | contig 35544 bp, 25 predicted proteins | sample M140m21515metaG_FD_203458 | JGI IMG/M metagenome (GOLD analysis project Ga0315320, IMG submission 203458) | Ammonia-oxidizing marine archaeal communities from Monterey Bay, California, United States - M1 40m 21515 | ecosystem: Environmental > Aquatic > Marine > Coastal | place: USA: California... | reverse complement strand
TCTTGGTAAGATCAATGAAGACCTCTCGTGTGTCGGGGAATAGCCCGATGGTATCCCTGAGAATACCCGAAGATTTCTTAATAGAATTAGATCAAAGAATTGGTTTAGAAGGCACTAGAAACAGATCAGACGTGATAAGAGATGCGATAAAGAGGTATGTTACCAATCCCTCTCCTTCGTTTGGGACTAAAGTAGAAGTTAATCTGGGCCCAGATTTATCCGTTAGAATGAATGATTTTTGTAAAATACACGGGGAAACATCAGAATCTGTGTTAAAACAAGGGGCTAGAGAGTTAATTAGGCGTGAGACCATAGAAGGAGAAACTGTGGATAGATTACTTTCCTCAAGAATGAAAGAAATTCAGATAAGATATGATAGCGAATCGAACGCTCAATAGGTGAGAGAATGGGCGAAGATGGGGTGCACACAAAAAATGCGGGGGGGTCAAAAAACCCCCTCGCCAACACTCCCTATTCAGTAAATAAATTTACAAGAGGATTTAGAGGAGTGGCGCATAGAGCAAGGCTCTCCAACGCAATTGGATACAATGCTAAAGAAGCCCCTAGATTTCCAAGGGGAATAGAATACGCTAACTCAATAGCTTTTGGTAGACTATCGAGCAGATCTAAATTTTTTGAGAATAATCAGTAAATAACATTCTACACACACCGCCTCGTGCCACACACACGAGGCCCCTGAATTAACTGAAGAAAGTATAATTTTTTAATAATATAATCCCAATCTTCTTGGTCGTTCTATTTTCAGATAGTAACTATGGGAGACGAACACTTGTCATCTGCAAGTGAATTCTTTGCTCATGATAATATGCGAGAATCACAGAAAGAGATGTTGTTGGATTCCATAAGTGTACTAGAAGAAAATGGATTTCTAATTGCTTCAGCCCCAACAGGAATTGGGAAAACGGCTGCATCTTTAGCGGCGGCTCTGAATATATTGAAAAAAACAAAAAATTCAAAAAAAATATTGTTCTTAACGGGCAGACAATCGCAGCACAGAATAGTAGTAGACACAATTAAAAAAATCAATAAAAGGATAAGTAATGAAGCAAAAATAAAACTGACTGATTTAATTGGCCGAGAAAGTATGTGTGAAAATGTTCAACCTATTACTGGTGATTGTGATTGTGAGCTTGGAGTCCAAGAAAAAGTCAAAAGGGGCAATAGAATGAAATTAGTAAATAAAATAATAGGTCAACCAATGCATGTTGAAGATGTCATTAAATTCAGTAGAGATAGTGAAATATGTGCATGGGCATCTGTAAGAATTGCTGCCAAAGAAGCTGATGTGATAGTATGTGATTATAATCATATATTCATAGAAAATGTAATGAAAACATCACTTTCTTCTATGGGCATAGATTTATCTAATTCTATTCTAATAGTTGATGAAGCACATAATTTACCCGATAGAGTAAGGAATGGCCTAGAAAGACATTTACGACGTAATGCATTTGCTAATGTGTGCTTTGAAATAGATGAATATTTAGGAAATAAAGAAAAAGAAATTGATAAAACTAATTCAGACAACACTTTCGACCCTGGAGAAATCGAAGATATCAGAGAATTAAAGAGACAAGTTGCTAAACTAAGAAAGGAAATGGAAAAATGGTTTGATGTAAAAAAAATACAGTTAGGAGAGAAGAAAGATATGAAGATAGATACAAAAGATTTTCTGAATAAAATCAATGAATGTTTGATGGAATCTTTGGACACCCAGTTTGAAAATAAATATGGAATCATGAAAAAAATGATAAATTTATTGTATAATGTAACTCCAGAAGAGTTAACCGAAGAAGAGAAAGAAACGGCATGCACTAGACTAGCATATATGTTAGAGATTTGCATTGAATATAGAGATAATTCAGCATTGGCATTAGTAATCGATAGGATTTTACCCAGTAGCCGTGAAATTAAAGATGATGATAAGCAATATATAAGGTTGCACAGCTTTTTACTGGATCCAGGAGTAGTTAGTGGCCCATTATTCGAACAAACATCAGGTTCGATATTAATGTCTGGAACTTTATATCCTCCTTCGATGTATTCGGATATATTACAAATACCTGAAGACAGAAAAGTTATTTCAAAGGAGTACAAATCAGATTTTCTTTCTAATAGAAGACCTATCTTGATAGCAAGAGATGTTACAACTAAATTTACTTCCAGAGGATTGCCAAATACAAATAAAATCAATCAGCATATCAAATCAACTATAAAAAATTCTAAAGGTAATATTGCAATATTCTTTCCAAGTTATGCCATGATGGATAAATTCAATGATTTGAAAGAAGATTGGATACCAACAACGATATGGCCAAGGCCTAAAGTTATTGAAGAGAAGAGAAAGATGAGTAAAAGGGAGATTGAAAATAGTAAAAACCTACTATACGAACTAGAATCTAAAGGCGTGAGAGGTATTTTGATTGGTGTTTTAGGCGGTAAGTTCTCCGAAGGAGTGGATTATTCCGACAATATACTACAAGCTGTAATTTGTATAGGATTGCCTTTGGCGCCTCCAAGTTCTAAACAGGACGCTTTGAAAAATTATTATGAAAAACGATTCGGTAACTCATTGGCATGGAGATATACAAGTTCGCAGCCAGCAGTCAATAGTTTAATGCAAGCTATAGGCAGACCAATACGAAAAGGAGAAGATAGGGCATTAGTAGTTCTACTAGAAAATAGACTTCTACATAGTAATTATAAAATTTGTATGCCGAATTCTTTGCAAACCATAGGAGTAAGTAACCCTGAAAGAACCGCCAAACATACCAAGTCATTTTTTGAATATTATCCTGAGCCAGCAAAAAAGAACAATGGGGCAATGGGTTAATGCGAGTTAGATGTTTGGGGTGTGATATTATGGAGTGGACTAGACTAGAATTATCAACTGAAGGCGATACAAATAAACAGATGATGATGCCAGATATATCCAATACCGGCCTAGATATTACAGCAGAAATAATGCATAATTCTTTCTTGACTAACATCCCACATTTAGATGAAATAAAAATCAGTCATTCAAGTATGATATCAGAAATTTCAAATGCTATAGAGTCAGAAAGGATTTCATCAAGAGAAAATAGAAGTTTAGATTTATTTTTAAAAGATATTGGGGGAATTTTGGATAAGTCGATGATTAAAATACCTTTGACTACCGAAAAACCCTCAGAAATCATTGTTGAAACTTGTACGCACCAAGGTGTAAATTTAGTCAGAATACTTTCCCCGGAGATATTTGGAGGCATTATTGAGACATTTGAAATTGATGAAAAACAGCAAATTATCAGTGGTAAATGGATAAATAATTTTTTGGAATTACAACTAGAATGATTAATTTTCTAATTCTTCCATATTTCCATCCCTGTCGGGAACTTCTTGCATATTTTGTAACTCATTGATAATCAATGAAAGAGCATATTGGGCATTATGGCGGTCTGTTTCTCCCAGTGTATGACTAGAGTAACGGGCTTCTTCAAATATTCGATCCAAAGCAACCAAAGAGTCTTCACTAATTCCCGGTAAAGCAAGTCGTATTGCTAATTCAAATTCTCTAACTGTTTCGAAACCACGGCGTAAGAATCCTCTGCGCATGAAAACTTCACAAAGATTTTGATAGCATTCATAAATTGCTGCCCTCATTTCATCTCCTGCCTGGAGAAGTTCAGATGCATAATTGAATATACCAGTTATTTCAGATAATTCAGAATTTTTTCGACGATTCAACACCACGAATACACTTACAAGTAAAGAAACCAGTAATATAAACCCTAAACCAAAAACTGTTGACTGGAAGAATGAATTATCTGATTTTAATTCATAATTGATCTCTAAATTACCATCTAAATTTAAATTTGATAAGCTGATTGGATCGATAAAATTGGAATCAGAAGATAGTTGGACATGCAGATCGCCCCATGATTTTTTATCAGATAGAGGAGGAAGTGGTGCTAATGATTTGAATTCATAAATAAAAATACCATCGCTATTTGTTAATTTTGTAGAGGAAAAATGAGTAGTGGTGCCATTGAGCAGTGAGGCCGACATTGGAATTCCAGACAAGGGCTCTCCAGTATCATTTGCTGTTAAATTAACCGTACCTTTCATTATTCTCTGTCCGTTAGATAAATCAAGATTTGAGAATTCAAAATCAACTGATACAAGGACGGTTACGTCAATATCAATAGTCTCCCCATTTAAAAAGCGAGACTCATCTGATTGAATTACAAGTTCTAAATTATTGATACCGGGAGTCATAAATTCACGAGCACTGGAAATCACCTGGAAATTGAATGTCTCTGAATTTACCCATGGGTCATTTCTCAATGGTAAATTACTATCTCCCCAATATAAGTCAAGGGTTAAATTTTCAAATACGTTAAACTGGCCACCAATTTCTCTAACGAAACCTTGTATTTTTATCGGGTGATTTTCTGAACTACGTATTATTGTGTGAGTTATTGGCGAAATCTCTATTTGGATATCGGACCTGACGAATGTTGAAATATTAGCATTAGTAGGTAGATAAAATAGTTCACCTTGATAGAGGAACTTAACGTCGTGCTCACCCCTGGATAATTGGTATCCCAATGAATGATTATATGTGAAAGAACCATCGTTGTTTGTATACAAGATTTCTATTTCCATACCGTCCAATAAAACTGAAATTTCTCTTTGCTCCAACCCTAACTGATAAGGAGTATCTCCTTCATACAATCTTCCATTGAATTTCCATTCCCCTCCTCTTGTGATGGATGAAGATTCAACGGACACAGATATCAAAGTGTGATATGCTATTGTAAGATTTGTATCAGATATCCCTTGCCGATGATATCCTTGTTCAGGCGAGAAGGCAGTTAATGTATGATTACCAATATCCAATGATTCAGGTATAATCCATGAATATTGCCATTCCCCAGTTGAGTTAGAACTAGTAATACCCATGAGAACACCATCTACGAGGATTTCTACGGTATGGTTAGAAAGCCATCCGTTTTGTAAATTATCTTTTATTGTCCCTTGTATAATTAAAGAATCCCCGACTGCTGCTGAATCAGGAGTATAGACAATGGGATATGCAGGGCCATGTACTACAAAAATACTAGAAGAGTTGGAGGCAAGGATAAATTGTTCACCTGTGAAAATTATTTTGACATTTTGCGGGCCCAAAATCATATCAGGGGGTATTGGTATGAAAACATTAAATTCCCCATTTTCATTGACGAATAAGTTAGTTATGAATAGCTCATTCATAAAAACTTGTAATTCTCTATTAGGTAATGCCCTTCCTATTTTGTCGGTAATTTGTCCCTCAATCAAAACAAGATCATTACGATCGACATCTATAGTAGGAGTAGTAATTATTACTTGAGATAATTGAAAAATATTAAAATTAATATTTGCAGACGATTGTAAATAATATTCAGGATTCAGAGAATCACCTTGGCCCATCGGATCCACCCAGGTAAATCCTCCAAAGAATTTTACTGATGCAGAATGTTGGCCATAATCCGCATCAGAAGGTACGTCATAACTAATACTCCAGATTTTAGTAGTTGCATTTGATTGAGTAGTATATATTGGACCAGTGTCGATATCATCTACATAAAGGTGTAAAATTCCTCCAGAAGTGTCATCTCCGTTTAATAAATTTTGACCGTGTTCATCTGTTAGAGTACCTGAGAAAGTTACTTTCTCTCCAGCGATAAATGAACCATTAACTTCTTGTATTTCTATTATTGTGGGAGCCAATATTATTACCCTAGTCCAAGATTGGTCCCCGAGAAGACCTGTTGTTCCATCAGTGCCATCAAATGAGACAACTATTTTCATTGGACCAGGCGTGGTGAAAGGATCTATAGTGATAACCGATGATGATTCTCCGTTGAAATCAGTAAAACCTGTTGCAACTAAATTTTCTTCAATACTTACATTAAATTGAACAGAAGTTACAGGAAGTCCTGAGTTGTCGATAATTGAGATATCTACAGAGAGTGATTCTCCTCTTGTCGTCCTACTAACTGGATCTAAGTCTAGAGGGCTGATAATTGATAATGAAGAATATCCTCTACTGTCAAAAAGTGAATTATTTGAGCTTTCACTGAAATAGCCGACGGTAGGAGTAAACTGAACGCTAATTTCATGAGAACCTCGGGGAAATGATAAATCTAGTCTCAATTCAGCAGACCAATTTCCTTCAGAATCTGAAGATATAGAAGAAACCGTAAAAGTATTAAAATCACCATCTATCGAAAATGTAAGAGCGGAGTTCAGCAAAGTTCCTTGTCTATTAGTTAATGCTGAGCCATTATCCGAAGTTAAAGAACCAGTTATATTGAAAAAGTCGCCGGGGAAAGGATTTGCAAGTATTGGATAAATTTCTATGAATGATGTAGACCGGATAGTAATTGTATTGATTATTTTAGTAGCTGATTGTAATGTTCCAGAACCATTGAAGAAAAATGTTACATTTACTAATCCTAATGGGTGATTATTAGGTATTGAGAATAAGAAATTCACATTACCTTCTATCTCGGTAATATTTTCAATTAACCAGGTATCATGAAATTTCACCGAAACTGGAAAATTAATTAATGGGTTATTATTATCACTAAATTCTACAAGTGAAGCACCGAGAGAAATTGAATTACCTCTATTAACAACTGTATTTATTAATGGACTTGTGTCAATAAAATTAGATATTCCACGTACCAAAATACTACTATCGCCCGTTCCAGTTAGATAAAATGGACTTGAGTCGTTTACTACGCTTACTATCAATGTCTTCACACCACTGGTAATTCCATCGCCGGTAACATCAGTGGGTACTGAGACACTAAAACTCCCATTGTTAGTCGTGGTAAAATCGGAAACGAGAATCTCTTCGGGATCATCTAAGAAAAATATTTCTAAATCTACTGGGCCTTGAATAGTTCTATTATTATCTACCGAGTCCATAACTATACCAGAAATAGTAAACGATTGTAATGCAGTAACTTCAGATGGTATAGAATTTATGTCGATAGTACTAGGCACTTGGACTGTTAAATTAACATATGTTTCATTATTTAGCCAGCGGCCTGCATTCTCGTCATCTAAATTATCTGTCAAATCATCTGGTGCAAAAATTCTTAATTCGTAATAACCTGGTACAGTGTTTGAGGGTATTAATGCATTGAATGAAACTAATCCCTCTGAATTAGATTGACTGGTTTCCAACAAATCTTCCAATGGCCCGCCCCAGTCAAAATATAACTCTACAGCGATATTTGAGAGGCGTGACAAATCAGCAACATCCGCCACAGTTGCATTTAATTGAATGTTATCTCCTGCCACAACAATTGCAAATGAATCATTAACTGTAACTAAAAATTCGGACTGTATGCCAGCCTTTACCAATAGTATAGAATTATCTTGATAGTATCTTCCTCCGGCAGGAGGATTAATTGCAAAATCCAAATCTATTCGTAAATCATATACCCCCGAAGAAACATCTGCTGGTAATACAAATGAGAGGTTGTACTCTCCTGTTTGTTCATCTATCCAGCCATATGCTAAGTTATATGTCGTAGGCGCTGCAGGAAAACCATCAGGAGAGGGGGGCAAACTAGAAGGGACTTGCAAAGTAAGTGATATAGAAGAATTGTTACCGATTATAGTTGTCCCTAAGACAATATCTCTAGCAACTCCGCTAATCCATGAAGGATTATTCAAGTCACCTCCTTGAGACCATTCAGAACTGATTGTTGTAGAGACATTAGCCCTCCCTCTGATTCTTATTTGGTCCATAATAATTGAAGGTTGTAGCCATGTTGAACCATTATAATATAGATCCCATGAATAGTCACCAGGAACGGAATCAACGGGTGGCGTCCATTCTACTGACAGCCTAGGGATAGGGGGGTCTGATGATTTCCACACTTGAGTACCATTAAACTTTACACTATAATCTCCCAAAAAATTTGCAAGAGATGTTCCTGTATGATCTGTCAATAATAAATCGACTTGGATTGGAGTGCCCCTCATATCAGGAGACAGCGTATAATTAAAATTAATTTCACTTCTAATACCATAAATATCTGTGAACGTTTCTTGATCTGTGGCGGATAAATTGTCGGCATTAAATTGTAACTTGACTTCTACTGGGCCCGCGGATATTGGGACTTCAGATTCATTGAAAAACCATTCAATTTCAAAATCACCCGGAGTGGCATTCCATGATGAAGAATTTAGATTCCAATTCCTTATGTTGACATAGGGTCCATTTTGATCTGAACGACGTATATCTAATGACAGTGTGCCATTTAACGAACTAGGATTAATGCCGCGACTAAGAACAGTGCCATTTAGATAAATAAATGAGTTAATATCAAGAATTGAATTATTTAGATTACTACTTTCTAAAGTAATTGACATATTAGGAGATGGAGTAATATTAAGAGGTAATACAATTGATTTTGGATTAGCATGATACTGTGGAGAAGATAGATTATTCAAATCATCTTGGTGCCAGCCAAAGAAATCCAAAGATGCAGAGATAACTCCAAGTGGTTCATTATCTTGTATTGGAACAATGAATTCAAAATATCCACCAGCGCCAACGTCAGAAGAAAATGTTACATCTCCATCGAGTGTAGTGGAGAAACTAAGTTGTAACTCTAAATTATCAACGAGAGTGGGGTCTATTTTTGGACTATTAGCCCAGGACATTTGTCCAGATATAGTAGTATTTACACCCACTCCTAGCATCGGTTGATTGATTGGTAATGGTTCAATAATAGTGATATTTACATTATCAGTAATGTTAATTGTCCAAGAAAAACTTATTCCTTGATCTCCAACATAATTTTTCTTGGTTGTCTGAATTACCAATGATGCATATCCGGGGCTAATAACTTCTGAGGGGAAACCTGAGAGGTTGAACTGCCCGTTTTCATCAGTAGTAGTTGTTGCAACTAGGTGCTCATCTAAAGATGCAGAACCAGGAATATTGGAGATTTCAGTAGGAGAGACTAAATACAGAGATAAATCAATGTTAGGTGCTGTAGTTGAATTGTCAACAAACTGTAGAATGCCTTCGACAGAAATATTTCCCCCACTAGAATCACGTTTTATTGAATTAGGATTCCATGATAAATTCCCTACTTCAACAAGAGACATAGCAGGGCATGCTTCAAAGGGAATCCATCCCATATCAAGATCTCCTTGATTTTGATTTGTTTGTAGATGTACTTCAGACCACCAAGTGAAATCTTTACCATAGACATTGTATGACCTACCATCCCAATCTCCACCTGAAAATCCAGTAACTTTTCGAGTAGGCATTCCTGCATGCCTCAACATGACAGTAAATAACGAAGTGAATTCATCACAAGTACCTTCAAATGAAGAATTTAGAATCCAGTGAGAGATATCGCTATCCATATCTGAGCCAGTTGGCCTTGATGAACCATCATGATTTCTTAAGAAAGTGATTGTATCATTCCCGTTGATAATAAAATCTTGAATTGCAATAATTTTATCCCACGCAGATACTGCTCCAGATTCGGTAATTACTTGTTGAGTAATATCATTCACCAACTGCCCAGCAGTAGAAAGATATGAGTCTGGTAAATCAGTAGCAAAACTACTAGAGGTAAATATTGTAGAATTTTCTCTAATACTTGGAGAAAAAATAACTTCTGGTGCAGATACAAATAATGAATCAATATTGGAACCATCAATAATAATGTCTCTTGTGAAATTTGAATAATTTAAGCCTGTAGTAAATTCTGTCCAACTATCAAATTCAAATGCATTATACGGCGCAATCAATTCTATTCCAGGAGTCATTAATCCGCTTTCGTATAGAATTTCCCAATCAGTTGCGGAAGATGAATTCCAAAAGGCAGGATCGGAGACCCCTTGAGAAATATTTGACGGTGGCAAAATAAAAGTGTTTCCGAGAAGGGAAGAGTTTACTCCCCAAGAAACGCCGGTGTAAGAATCATAAGTGTGCCACCTCCAATAATGTTTCAGATCTGAATCCGCCCCTTCAGTCAAAGGTGAAGCACTAAAATACAATGAGCTGAAAGAGATATCATCAGTAGAATCGAATGGATCAGAATTAGAATCAATGCAACTAGTAGACCAAAATGATTCAGGACACTCTTGACCATCGGGAATTCCTCCTCCATCAGTATCGGGATCCAACCAATCAGTACCGATGTCTTGTTCGATGGTATCAGGTATGCCATCGCCATCTGTATCGGTAGGATTGATATCATCAGCAGGATTATTCTGAGGATTGGTGCCATCGATATATTCTTGTCCATCAGAAACTCCACCATTATCAGAATCAGATTGATTCCATAGAGTGAAGTAAGTATCCAGAGTTAGGTTACCCGGAGATATTCCAAAAGATAGGCTACAACCAGTGTTGTTTTCAAAATAATTATTCAAGCCGTCGCCATCTGAATCCAATAAATTATGACACGGTTCCAGAGGATCAGTGGAATTTTGGATTTCAGATAAATCATCGACACCATCACCATCAGAATCTGTCATATTTATTCGTGAAATATACCCCCATGTACCTTCTAATTCCTCCCAATCTGCTAGTCCATCAGAATCTAGATCAAAATAATCATCATCACAATGAGGGTCATTTTCAGCCCCTGAAGTAGCATTCCAACACCATGAGCCATTTGTGATAATCATTGAAGTTACTCCTACTGGCATTTCAGTGTCAATCCCCCGTAAAGTGTCGCCAAAAACACTTGTAAATCTAAAACCTGTTAAGTTACCGGATGGTAAGACATAATATCCCATAGGAACAACACTTTGGCGCCAATCAATTGGATTGGGATTAATATTCTCAGTGGAATTTAACAGCAAGGTGTTTTCGACAGCGTCCCAATTTAATATTATGAACTCCAAATCTATTGTTGACATGCAAGGATTGGTAGCCCTCATAAAGTCTAATTCGTCACCATCATTAATTCCTCCACCATCAGAATCTGCTACATCCCAAAAGGTACAAGTCAAGTTTTCTTCCCAATTTTGTAATCCATCATTGTCTATATCTCCTTCATCTTCAATCCGAGTTGGATCTGTTTCGCCTTCATCTACAATGCCATTCCCATTAATATCTTCTTCTCCGTCATCTAAGTGGTCGTTATCTGTATTATTATCTCGTGGATCGGAAGGTTGTTCAGGGAATCCATAAATGCCGTTCACTTCTATGCCATCGGAGATTCCATCGCCATCGGTATCAGTATCTGTAGGATCTGTCAATAAAACTAATGCTTCGTATGAATCATTAAGTCCATCGCCATCGGTATCATTATTTTGAGGATCTGTTTGTGTAATCCCATCCACTTCGGCAGTGAATATCTCACATCCCCCTGGGCCTAGCTCAAGTACAGGATTGCATGGAGAGGTAGTAAATGTCATATTTATAGGACCTGGCTTAAAATACTGAGTAGGAGGAAACGTACTGCCATTTCTTGTGTTCCATGCAGGGTTGACATATTCGTAGAGATTTATCAATCCATCTGCATCAGGGTCGCCGAAGGTTCCATCCATATTAGAGTTGGAAGTAGGATCTAGGCCATAAGCAACTTCCCAGCCATCAGGCATACCATCTCCATCTGTATCCCAGCCATTTACGTCCTCATCAATTAATCCATCTCCATCATCATCATCTGAACTACAATCTGCATCTCCATCATTATCATTATCGAAATCATCCACCAAACCATCATGATCATTATCAAATGTATCTGTACAAATATTACCCATTGGATCTTCATCTGCACCATCTCCTCCTGAGCCTTGAAGTAACTGCATAGCACTTTCTTCATCCCAATTACTTACTGGTACAGTTCCATTCCACCAAACTCCATTATCTAGTACATTAGGAGTACCTGAAAAGTCCCAATTAGGAGGTATTGAGTATAGATATTCATTCAGATTATTCAACGAGTCCAAATCTGGATCCCCAGTTGAACCATTATTTCCGGAGGGAGATAACGGATCAAGACCATATTGCCACTCCCAACCATCGGGTAAGCCATCATTATCTGTATCCCAGTCTTGTGGTTGAGTGTTGATAAAAAATTCAAGACCATAACTTAATCCATCTCCATCTTGATCAGTGGTCGCCATGGCCTCCCAAATTCCAAATTCTAGTGCTGATAAAGAAGCACCTAGCATTATTAAACTAAATAATACGGCTGAGCGACTCTTTCTGAGTTGCATTTCGCCATTAGCTTTGGGAAACGGTGTATCCATGATAGTCCCTTGAATAGTTGGCAGTATAAGAGGGTCTTAAGAAGAATGGAGCGTAGTTCATACATATGTCAATGATTATCAAACTAGTTCTATATCATCTTGATCATATCTAGTAGGAATTTCTTCCTCAGCTTTGATAATTGGAGAAGGGATATCTACCTCTTGTTGAGTGTTCAGATCATCATTGTCATCATTAGAAATCATTTCCAAATATGCCATTTGTGCAGCCCATTTTCTCCTATTCATACGACTTTGGAGGCCAGCAAAAATGATTAAAATAGCCACTAATGCAAAAATCATTGTTGAAAATCTAGGATGTGTTATTTCATTGATAACTATTTCACTAATAGAAGAAATTTCTATGATGGCATTAAGTTCAAATTTTGCAGTGAAATCGTCAGAGAAGCTTTGTTCTGTATCTAGAGGAGATGCGGTTATTGAAATTGGTATTTTATCGCCATTATTTGCATCTTCAGGAACTATCAATTCGACAGTGAATGTTTCTTCATCAAAAGCGTTCAATTCTATCAATGGGGAGCCAGATTTTCCTTCTATATTTATACTCCAACCTGTTTCCTCCAGGGTTGAGTCCAACAGTACAGTGATAGGAGTATTTGCTTTGTTGCGTACTTTCATCTGTATAGAATAGGAGTCTCCTGGTATAAATCTCGAAATTGGAGATACTTGCACTATCTCTAAATTTGGATCACCTTCTCCTACTTCAAATGTCATAGGTAAATCAAAATATCGAGGATTAGGGTCTTCTGTATCTTCAATGATTCTAAGGTATACTGTGTGGTTTCCTGCTTCAACTTGATCTGTTAATGTTATAGAAACGAAAACTTCTGTATAATCATCAGGCCCTAATGTAACTCTTGGCACAGATACTCCGTCTTTATCTTTGACTGTAAATTCCCATTGACCATAGACTGGATTAATATCTAGATTTTTTCCAAGAGATGCCGGATTTTGTATTCTCCATTGTGTCGAAGTTTGATCATTCTCCATAGTATTTGTTATTCTAGCCCTTAAGTCGACGGTGGGATTGTCAGAATTTGAGGAACAAAGAGATACTTCTATCTGCCCAAGCGGTGTACCATCACAATCCTGAGATACTTCTGCCCTTATCCCAAATGTTCTTTGAATTGTAAATGATATCGTTGAACGTAAAGAAGCATTGCCTTCACTGATTATCTCTAACTCAATTTGACCGATATCGGAATCTTCTCTATCATCTGAAGGTTTCACGCTAAATTTTAAAGTTTGAGTAGAATGTCTCTCTAAAAGAGGTACATGGAACGTTCCATCTCCTTCATCTTCAAGGATTCTATTTCCAGTATCATTATCAAATATTTGAAATATGGCCTTAGAACGTTTTAATATATCTATTCTAAAGGAGTCGGCATCAAAGCCAGTATTGAAAACTTCTAATATGAAAGGGTTAAATTCACCATATTCCACATATCTAGGTATATTGGAATCAATTGTATCTCCTCTAGTGGAGTTTGCGATAGCGACGTCATGCTCCTCAGACCAAAGCGAAATCTCTGGAGGTTGATAAACATCTATTTTCTCTAAATCTAACTCTAATAAGTCAGAGTGAACAACTGTGAGTATACCCTCATCATTTAGAGCCTCGGCCTGGGCAGTAATTTTTATTTTACCTGGAGTTCTACTTAAATCATCGGGAGCCCTCAATGATAGTATAGGATTCAAAATATCTCCTCCTTGATCAAGTGTATATCCTCCGGGTGAATCGAACTCTATGAGCCAAGAACTGCCTAATGGAGTTTGAACATTCAATTCTACATCCATTGATTTTGTTGAATCTCCTCTATGGACTAATTGTAGAGGGATTGGAGTAGTTTCTCCTGGTGCAATAAATTCTACGTATCGATCAAATCTATGATTTAGTGCTACTCCCCATTGTTTCATTTGAATGGCCTCATGCTCAATAACAGTAGTATGACCTTGTATATCAGTTATTTCCAGTTCTACAGAATATTCTCCAGAAATTAACCCATTTGGACCTATTGGATATGTCCATAAGTATTTACCAAATATTCCAGAAGATGTATCTTCGATGTCTTCATCGTCTATAGAATCTATATCCTTGTCTATTTTGTAAACTCCATCTGGATCACGCATCAGAAGTTTCACATCTGCAATATCATACCTTCCAAATGCACTTTTAACATCAAATGTGAATTGCATAGTTCTCTCGGATATAATGTCATTGGGGTACCAAATCAGTTCAGGACCTTCAACCAACTCTGAGCCTTCTCTTTGAAGTACAATTAAACTGTCAGAGATAGCATTTGCATCTATTTCTATACTCGAGTATCTGTTATCTCCATCAATCTCATTCCATGCAATTTCTGCTTCACATGAAGAGAACAGTCCTCCTCCATCACAACCTGACATCGAAGCATCGACGATAACTTCAAGTCTCTCGTCTTTAGAAACAGTGAATACATCTCTTGAGCCGACATCGATTTCAAATAATTCATAATCAAAGTCATCGCAACTGCTCGTTATGCTAGAAACACATGCTTCATTGCTCAAAGTAGCAGAGCCAATTTGAGAGCCTGAGGCTTTTAGTGTAATAGTCCATTCAACATTAGAATTGCTTGGACCGGATGCTTTTGTGAACAAATATAGCGGAACATAATAATTTGACTGGCCGCTTGAAGATCGAGTCTCAAAATCAAGAGAAGAACGTAATTTAGGAGTTGTAAACTCTATGGAGCTATCTAGAACACTACCAGTGTTTTGCCCTCCTTCGTTTGGGACTTGGGTTGTTATTGACCCGTCACCCCCCCCAGAATCATTAGTGCTTTGGTCAGCAAAGTACAGCCTGTAAAGGTTAGTATTTTTAGAGACATAAGAAATCTCATCATTAGTCGTTTTTTCTTCTAAATTTGTACTAAATGGCGAATAGACAGGTAACAAGAGTAGCATTATTAAAAAAAGTGCTATTTTAGTACTCAGAAGAGTTGAAAACGATGAACGACTATTTCTCACACCCTTCGGATATATTCAAAATGTTAAAACGTATGGTAAGTTAGTACACTGTATGCATCGTAAAATAGAGTAAATTATCAGTTCGATTGAAAGCAAGAAGCCTCGGCGGTATGCTTGCTGGGATACCCGAGCGGTCAAAGGGGCCGGACTTAAGCTCCGGTGGCAAGGCCTTCGTGGGTTCAAATCCCACTCCCAGCACCACAGAAATTAATCATTTTAATCTGCTTACGGAACAGCCGATTTTGCCAGAGTCTAGAATATCAAGTTTCGAGATAATGACTGTTGCTCCCATGACTTTCTCAGGAGATAGAACATCTTCCAAAATTTCATCAGCAAGAGTTTCTAGAAGAGAAAATCTTTTATTTATTTTGGAGTCTATGGTATCAACGAGATATTCATAATTTATTACTTCTTCAAGATTATCATTAATTATTTTATCATTACCATTTACAGCTGCATAGATATTGAATTCTATCCTCTGAAGATGCCCTATTTCATGCTCATGGACTCCAATATCCATATTTCGAATTACTGATTCCAAAAATATAGTTCTATACATTCCTTTCTTATTAATATCTTGAAATAAAACATTTTTTAATTGATTCATGATTAACTCTCCGTTTCGAAAACTACATCTCTCTTTCTAGATAGGAATCGCTCACCTGAGTCGACAAATATTATCTGCCCGGTCACAGATCTAGCCTGCATTAGATAAGAAACTGAATTAGCTATATCCTCTGGGTTTGGCCCGATTCCCAATGGCGTCTGAGATTGAGATTTTGAAAAACCAACATTGGATTGTTCCGGGCTTGCAATTGTATGACCAGGGGCTACTGCATTGACACGCACTTTTGGTGCTAAACCTCTTGCTAGAGTATCAGTTAAACCAAGTAAAGTAAATTTGGAGGCTGTGTAGGACAAATAATCAGGATTAGGATTTACGATTTTTTGATCTAGTATGTTAACTACCGAACTCTGAGTTAAACCATCATTCAAATTATACAACTCTCTGATAAGTAAGATTGGTGCCTTCGCATTGATATTCATGTGTTTTGTCCATGAATCATCGGATAATGAAAGTAAGTCATCGAAAGAAAAGAGAGATGCATTATTAACAATGCCAATAATTTTTCCCATAGTTGAATTAATTTTTGGCACTAATCTTGAAACTGCTTCAGAATCATTGAGATCTGCTTCAAATGCATCTGCTATGCCCCCATTTGAACGTATTATTTGGACTAATTCTAAGGCATCTTTTGACGATTTATTATAGTGTATTGCTATAGAATATCCATCTGACGATAGTTTCAAAGAAATTGCTTTCCCAATTCTTTTTGCCCCTCCGGTAACTAACACTGTTCCATGATTCATGGTGCTCGGGTGTAATCACTTTTTACAAGGTTTAGGAAGATAGAGAGAAGTAATTATGATAATAGTTAATGTTTATGTTCTTTTCGAAGTGTATATGCCGCCGCGCCTCCCCTTGATTGAAGGTAGCGAAAAAATAAATGAAGGTGCCTCGTCTGTCAAAAGGATCTCGGCAATTGAAAAACGTAAAGCAAAGAGAAAAAGATTGCCGAAATGGTTCAAAACCTCATTACCAGTAGGTGAGGCTCAAAAAAAATTTAACGAAGCCAGAGATAATGTCAGAGAACATGGATTGAACACTGTCTGTGAAGAAGCTAGATGCCCCAATATCCATGATTGTTGGGGAAGAGGTACTGCAACTTTTATGATTGCTGGAGAAGTCTGCACAAGAGGATGTAAATTCTGTGCAGTCGGCACTGTTAAGAAACCAGAAAAATTAAACGAAAATGAACCCCAAGAGTTAGCAAACTCGATAAAAAGAATGGGTTTGAAATATGCAGTCATAACCGTAGTGAACAGAGATGATTTAGAAGATGGAGGGGCAAGACACTATAAAAATTGTATCATTGAAGTAAAAAAACAAAATCCTGAAATTGGATTAGAATTGTTGTGTTCGGATTTAGATGGAAATATGGAAGCATTAGAAATGTTATTGGAAGAATTACCTCTGAAAGTATTTGCACATAATGTTGAATGTGTACCTCGTCTTGATTCAAAAGTGAGAGATGCGAAGGCGTCCTTTGAGCAATCACTTAAAATTCTAAGTTTTGCACGTAAACAAAGACCTGATCTTAAAATTAAATCTAGTCTAATGGTGGGACTTGGAGAAACAGATCAAGAAATCCTAGATGCCATGAAACTACTAAGATCATCAGGAGTAGATATGATTACATTAGGGCAGTATCTTCAACCGAGTTACAAACACATACCAGTATCTCGATTTCCAGAACCAGAAAAATTTGCAATTTGGGATGGTTTGGCAAGAGACATTGGTTTCAAGGCTGTTGCAAGTGGCCCTTTAGTACGTTCATCATACAGAGCTGGATTGTTGTATGAAGAATCCAATGGAGGGGCACCTGTGGCAAGTAAGAATGCGACTGGTTCTGCCATGACGAACATTTCGCATGATACCTAGATAGGACAGTAATTACAAAGTAATATAATAAGATGAAGAGGGTGCGACTTAATATGTCTAGAGTAGAGGATGAACAAATTCCTTTGCACATCCCCGATGCACCGTACAGGCCTGGTGATTCTTCATCCTTTGAACCATGGAAATGGCATCCAAATGATTTGAAGATGCCAGAACCTGATTGCGATGCAGATGAAACAGTCGAACATGCAACTGGACTTGTGAGAGTTTTGGATGATGAAGGGGAGGCTTCCGGAGATTGGAATCCTAATTTAACAGTTGAAGAATTAATATTAGGATTAGAACATATGGTCCGATTACGTATTTTTGATGATAGAATGATGAAAATGCAAAGAACAGGTAAGCTATCATTTTACATGCAATCATTTGGAGAAGAGTGTATCGCCATTGCACAGACTATGGCACTGAATGACAAGGACTGGATTTTTCCAACCTACAGGCAGCCCGGCGCTCAGTTTGTAAGAGGACGAGATATGATTAGTATGATATGCCATTGCATTGGTAATGTAGAGGATAATGTAAAAGGAAGACAAATGCCTGTACATTATACATACAAAGAGGGGCGTTTTATTTCAATCTCTAGTCCTGTTGGGACTCAATTCAGTCAGGCGGTAGGAGTGGCTTTGGCTTCCAAATACAAAAAAAAGGATGAAGTAACTATAACGTGGATTGGGGATGGAGCTTCTGCCGAAGGAGATTATCATTATGGCCTAAATTTTGCTAGTGTTTTTAAAGCTCCAGTTATTTTAAACATAGTTAACAATCACTGGGCTATTTCAACACATTATAACATAGCAAGCGGAAGTAATAACTTTGCAACTAGAGGTTTAGCATATGGAATTCCCTGTTTCAGAGTAGATGGAAATGACTTTTTGGCATTATATTCAGTTACCAAATGGGCACGAGAGAGAGCTAAACTAGGATATGGAGCAACCCACATAGAGATTCTTACATATAGAGCAGGTGCTCATAGTAGTAGCGATGATCCATCTAGATACCGCCCTTCTAATGAGCATGAATTTTGGCCTGGTGGCGACCCCATAGAGAGATTAAAATTGCATTTAATAAAAAATTCACTATGGACCGATAAGAAGCAAAAAGAATTGGAAGAAAAAATAGATCAGGAAGTCATAACTGCATATAAAGAAGCAGTGAAATATGGCGATCTGGCTAATGGACCATATCCATCTTCTGATACAATTTTTACAGAAGTATACGAATCTGTACCATGGCATCTCCAAGAGCAATGGGACGAAATGAAAAAATGGAGCGCTGAATAATATGGTTGAGATGAATATGGTACAATCAGTTAACAGCGCCTTGGATAATATGCTTGAGAAAGACCAAGCTGTACTATTATTTGGTGAAGACATAGGGTATTTTGGAGGAGTTTTTAGAACTAGTGATGGATTACAAAAAAAATTCGGTAAACATCGAGTTTTTGATACTCCTTTATCCGAAGGCGGTATAGCAGCTATTGCTTTTGGAATGGGAATAAACGGACTAAGGCCCGTTGTAGAAATTCAGTTTGCTGATTATATTTTTCCTGCTTATGATCAGATAGTTAATGAGATAGCAAAAATTAGACATAGGTCCGGAGGAGAATTTTGGTGCCCGGTTACGATTCGTACGCCTGCAGGAGGAGGTATAAGAGGCGGACATCATCACTCACAGTCTCCGGAATCACAATTTACTCACACCCCAGGTTTGAAAGTTGTTTACTGTTCAACACCTTTCAATTCTAAGGGATTATTGATTAGTGCGATAGAATCAAATGACCCTGTTATTTTCTTTGAACCTAAAAGGTGCTACAGAGGCCCATTTTATGGAGATCCGCATAATGTCCCTACTTGGAAAAATCATCCTGAAGCAGAAGTTCCAGAGGAATACTACAAGATACCATTAGGCCAAGCCAGATTAGCAATGGAAGGAGATAAATGTACAATTATTGCATGGGGTACTATGGTACATGTAGCTGAAAAAGCGATAATTGACTCCGGAATTAGTTGTGATTTGATTGACCTACAAACTCTTCTACCTTGGGATAAAGAAATGGTAATTAATTCAGTTAAAAAAACTGGAAGGTGTGTAATAGTTCATGAGGCCCCAAAAACAAGTGGTTTTGGCTCCGAACTTTCTGCCTCAATACAAGAATTATGTTTCTACGAACTTGAAAGTTCAATACAGAGAGTCGCAGGTTGGGATACTCCTTTCCCGCACACTACTGAATGGGACTATATGCCAAGTACGGCAAGAATTGTTGCAGCGATAAAGAAAACTCAGGAGGATTAAAATATGGCAAAATATGAATTTAAACTACCAGACATAGGAGAAGGAGTAGTAGAAGGAGAAATAGTGACTTGGCATGTTGAAGTCGGATCTGTTGTGAAAGAGGATGATGCATTAGTTGATGTGATGACTGATAAGGCAACCGTAACAATACCTTCACCGATTGATGGAACAGTTTCGGCTCTGAGTGGCGATATAGGAGACATGGTTGCCGTAGGCACTACTCTGATTAGTTTTGATACAGAATCTATTAAGGAGGATCTAGAAGAATCAGATAATACAGATACCACTGAAACTGTAGTAGTGAAAACTGAACAGCCCGCAGTAACTGAGCAACCAGTAGTAACTGAGCAACCAGTAGTAACTGAGCAACCAGTAACAGTTCCACAATCTGGAGCTTTTGCTATGTCTGAATTAACATCTAAAACCAAAAATAAATCTAAAAGGGTTTTAGCAAGTCCGGCTGTTAGAAGAAGAGCAAGGGAGATTGGAATAGATCTTACAATAGTAAATGGTTCCGGCCCCGCGGGAAGAGTAAGGCATTCAGACTTGGATGCTTATGTAGCCGTAGACGGAGCAATGGGAGATCAAGATTTCAGGCCAGTCAAAAAGAAGAGAGACAAAATTACAGAAGTGAAAGTAGTAGGATTGAGAAGAAAAATAGCAGAACAAATGGTAATTAGTAAAAGAACGATCCCTCATTTTTCATATTTCGAAGAAATTGATGTCACAGAATTAGAAAAATTAAGACAGTCTTTGAACACCACAAGAGACGATACACAACCAAAATTAACATATTTGCCCTTCATTATGCTTGCACTTGGTAAAATAATGCCTCGGCATCCGGAGTGTAATGCCAGATATGACGATGAGGAAAATATTGTACATAGGTTTGGAGCACTTCATCTAGGGATAGCAACTCAAACCGAGAGAGGATTATATGTTCCTGTAGTGAAACATGTAGAAGTAATGGATGTTTGGCAGGCAGCATCTGAAATGCAACGTGTTACAGGTTCTGCTAGAAATGGGACAGCTAGTTTGGATGAGTTGAGTGGCTCAACATTCACAATAACAAGTTTGGGAAGAGATGGGGGACTTGGCGCTACTCCAATAATAAATCATCCAGAAGTTGCAATATTAGGAGTTCATAATGCTAGAGAAATGCCAGTTGTCAGAAGCGGCAACATCGTAATTAGGAGAATAATGAATGTCTCAAGTTCATTTGACCATAGAGTAGTAGATGGAGCGGATGGAGCGGCATTAATTCAAAATTTAAAGAGGATGTTGGAGACACCTGCTCTAATTTTCATATGAGGTAAATATAATGTCAGAAATACGTAAATGTCAAGTTTTAGTTATAGGCGCAGGCCCTGGTGGGTATGTAGCTGCTATAAGGTCAGGACAAATGGGTTTAGATACTATAATCGTAGAAGGAAACAAACCTGGTGGTGTTTGTCTAAATATTGGTTGCATCCCAAGTAAAGCAATTATTCATAGTGCTGAAAGATTTGAATCTTTGCAAAAACATTCATCTGGAGATAACCATATGGGACTTAGTGTAGATGGAGAAGTAAGAATTGATATGGAAGCTATGACTACCTGGAAAGATTCAATTGTGAATAAATTGACAAAGGGTGTTGAGTCACTTCTGAAGGGAGCAGGGGTCGAAATCATTAATGGGTGGGCAAATTTTGAAAGTTCAAAACAGTGTGTAGTAAACACTGGAAATGAAATCGTAAATATTGAAGCTGAAAATGTAATAATTGCAACAGGATCGAGCCATATAGACCTTCCATTTATGCCATGTGATGAGGAATTTATCTTATCATCTACTGGAATGCTGGATCTAAAAGAACTTCCTAAAAGCGTTGCAATTGTAGGTGGAGGGTATATTGGATTAGAATTAGGCTGTGCTCTAACAAAATTGGGAACTCAAGTTACAGTCATAGAAGGATTAGAGAGTGTACTTTCAATTATGGATAAAGAAATCAAGAGACCATTAGAAAGATGGTTAAAAAATAGGAAAGTAATAATTCACACTAAATCATTAGCAAAGGGAGCTGAGATAAAGGGAAAAGGAGCATCAAGAAAAGTTCATTTGCGATATGAAAAGGGAGGAGAGGAACATTCAATAAAAGTTGACAAAGTATTAGTAACGGTTGGAAGAAAACCGAACTCAAATGGATGGGGGATAGAAAATATGGGAGTAAGAATGGATTCCACAGGAAATTTTGTAAGGATAGACCGGAAATGCAGAACTTCTGCACCAGGAGTATATGCAATTGGCGATGTGGCAGGAGAGCCGATGTTAGCACACAAAGCGAGTTCGCAAGGAGAAATGGTAGCGGAAATCATTGCAGGAGTTAATAGAGAGTTTGACAAAGTGGCTATTCCTGCAATCATATTTACTGAACCTGAAATCGTTTCAGTTGGTTTAACTCCGGATGAAGCTAAAGATTTAGGAGAGGAAGTGATAACTGGCAAATTTCCCTTAGCTGCTAATGGTAGGGCATTAACATTAGAAGCAGAAAAAACTGGTGGATTTATACGCGTTACGGCCAGAAAATCTGATCATGTAATCCTTGGAGTACAGGCTGTAGGTAGCCATGTTGCAGAACTAAGTGGTGAATTTGTATTGGCATTAGAAATGGGGGCATTGTTAGAAGATATCGCCGATACTGTACATGCACATCCAACTATGACAGAGTCATTTCATGAGAGTGTTTTGAAGACATTAGGGCATGCGATACACATATCATGAGGGATTACTTGAAACCAATTAAGATTCTAAGAGCGAAGATACTGCCCCATGAAGTAGTAGATGATGAGATGAAAAAAATACAAAAAATGAGAATAAATGATGAAATAAGTGATGTCATCATTCTGGTTGAGCACCCTGAAATAGTTACAATGGGGGCTAAGGCGATAAGAGATAAAATAATTATAGATGGCGATTACAAGACTTCAAGGGTAGATAGAGGAGGTGGAATTACATGGCATGGACCAGGCCAACTTGTTTTCTATCCGATAATAAAATGGGATACAAATGAGCAAAATATAAGAGGAATAATAGGTAAAATGGAAGAATTGGTCATTAACGCATTAGACGATTGTGGCATCAATGGATATAGAAATAAAGAAATGATGGGAGTGTGGGTAGATGATAAAAAAATATGCTCAATTGGTTTAGCATTTCTACATTGGGTCAGCAGACATGGATTAGCGTTGAACTATTCCACTCCTGAGGACAGGATAGAGTCTTTGTATTGTTGCGGATTAGAAAAAGGAGTTACAACCTCATTAGATAAATTAGGATATACACACGATAAGGAAGGAAAAATTATCGATAGAAGGAGATTAGAAAAGGCACTATTGTCCAATATTGCAAAAGTATTAGGGAGAATCCCACAAGAACCAATAAGTTGGTCGGTTTAGAATGCCTATGGATTTACCTCAAAAGAGTCCTTTAGCGGAATATTGGCGGTTAGATAAGAATACCGTGTTCCTAAATCATGGATCATTTGGCGCCACACCTATAGAAATTTTAAATCAACAAGGTAAATATAGGCAGACTATTGAAAAGGATCCGGTAAAATTTTTTGAAAGAGAATATATTACACATTGGAAAGGGGCGATAAATTGTTTATCTGAATTTATTAATGCTGACCCAGACGGATTAGTATTCATTACAAATGCTACAACTGGAGTCAATACAGTATTAAAAAATCTTGATTTGAAGCCAAATGATCAGATAATAGTTACAGACCATACATATCAAGCATGTCGCAATGCGGTAGATTATATAACAAAAAAAGTAGGAGCTGAAATGATAGTAGTAAAAATTCCATTCGAAATAAAAAATGATCAAGAAGTTATAGATTTAGTGCTAAATTCAGTCTGCGATAAGACTGTTTTAGCATTAATTGATACAGTGACGAGCCCTACCGGAATGAAGATGCCGTTTGAAAAAATAATAAAGAAATTACAAGAAGAAAATGTAGATGTTTTATTGGATGCTGCCCATGGAGCAGGGATAGTAAATCTGAATCTTGAAAGGATGAATGCAGCATATGTTACAGGAAATTGTCATAAATGGATTTGTACTCCAAAAGGTTCTGCATTTTTACATGTTCGAGAAGATAAAAAGAATAATTTTAGGCCCCTGAATATTAGCCATGGCGCGTCATTCAAGGGAAATATGCAAGAAAAATTTGAATTTGAATTTTCTTGGCCGGGAACTTATGATCCAACACCTTGGATGTGTATACCAGATTCAATTCACTACATGGATCGAATGGTAGAAGGAGGATGGGAAGAAATAAAGAAAAGAAATACAAACTTAGCAATAAAAGGAAGAAAAATATTATGTCAAGAATTAGGCATTAAAAAACCGTTCCCGGACGAGATGTTGTCGGCAATAGCGTCTGTAGAACTTCCCGATAAAGAAATTCCGCCCTTTAGCATTCAAGGAGATCCTCTGCATAATAAATTATTAGACGAATATGCTATTCAAGTACCCGTATTCCCATGGGAATTGCATGATACTAGATATATTCGCATATCTTCTCAATTATACAACCACGAAGATGAGTATATATATCTGGCAAAAGCATTGAATGAATGTGTATAATATTGATGCAACAGTTCAAATTATAGGATTGTTACGGTATTTCATGAAAAGAGCGGTAGTCGCGGTTACAGGTGCATCAGGGGCACAGTATGCAGTAAGGCTGGTTGAATCACTCACTAACGCAAATTGGGAGGTGGATTTGATTGTTACCAACGCAGGTTCAATCAACCTGGACTTAGAATGCTCTATGACTCCGCAAGAAATGGCTAACAGAAAGGGAGTGACATTGCATGATAATAAAAATCTAGCAGCTAGGCCTGCTTCAGGTTCCGCCAAATATGACGCTTACATCTTATGCCCATCAAGTGGAACGACAATAGGAAAAATAGCGGCAGGAATATCTGATAATTTAGCTACTAGAAGTGCTTTGGTGGCACTCAAAGAACGTAGGAAATTGATAATAGTGCCAAGAGAAACTCCATTCGCTACCACTCATTTAGAGGCTATGGCGAAAATGTCGGCATGGGGCGTTGTAATACTCCCAGCGAGTCCAGGATTTTATCATAATCCAAAAACAATTTCTGAGCTTATTGATTTCGTAGTAGCAAGGATCCTAGATCAATTGGATATTGAGCATAGATTAGGAAAAAGATGGAAAGGTACAGAAGTTCAGGAAAATAACAATTAAGTAATCATAATCTAACAACGCAGTAACTAGTTCCAATAACGATGGTGATGGGGATGAATCAATGGAAAGAAATGTCGGTAAAAGAACTAAAGTCTGAATTGAAAAATAGGAAAGCTTTACAGGGCGGAAATAAGGGAGAATTAATAGAAAGATTAGAAAGATTAGAGAATATAAAAGGTAAAAATGTAAATAATAATGATACCTTATTAAAAAAAATTAATATTCATGAAACATTTTTTAAATTGAAAGAAAATCAAATACCATCAATAGGGATTGTTCTAATTCTTCTTTTAGGAACATCTGGAGGTGCACTATTATATTCTGATGAGATAATAGAATTTATTAGAGGTGATGATGAATATAAATTAATAGATTTTGATATTGAACAAACTAAATCCTATACACAGACTTTAGTTAATCTGGGGCATCCTGAATGGGAAGGAAGAATGTCAGGAACGATAGAAGAAAAAAATACCGCAGATTCAATAAAATATAATTTTTCCGAGATGGGAATCCCCTCAACTTTAGAAGAATTTTCGGTACCTATGTTTGTGATGGGGAATCAATTTGAATTATCAACATGCATGCCAGGAGATGTTGGCGGTTTAGTAGGAGGTTTTAGCCCTTGTTCTATTGCTGATGTCAACAGAGAAACAACGAATTTTGTGCACAGGCAAGATTATGTTATACAAGGCTACAGTGGTTTTACTGACATAAGGTATGCAGATTATGTTGAGATAATTGATTTAGATAGAGGAGGAGATAATGAAAGTTGGGATTCGGCATCGGAAAAAATAGGATTAGTTTGGATAAGAGAAGAGGGCGGAAATATTGCTGCAACAGAAAGTAATACAATCTTATTCAAGAAGGCTCAAGAAAATCAACTTCTTGCATTGATACTAGTCAATGATAAAACAAACTGCGCTGATTTAATTGAAGGGGATTGCGTCCCGTACTTTAAATCGTTAGATGTTGAGTCATTTAGTAATCTACCAGAAAATATTGGATTATTGATGGTATCTAAAAGTACAGGAGAATATTTATCTGATGAAGTAATTAATGGAGATGCTAGAATTCAAATGATAATAGATGTGCAAAATCAAGGGAAAGAAACCATATATGTGCCTTGTGGAATTATTGAAGGTAAAAGTGAAGAATTAATTATTTTTGGGGCGCATCACGATACCGTATACAATGGTCAAGGAGCAGTAGATAATACCGCAGGTGTTGCAACAGTTCAGGAAATAGCAAGACAGTTTGGACTTATATTAGAAGAAGAAGGGGAGCCAGAACATACTTTTTGGTTTTGTACTTGGGGCGGAGAAGAAGAAGGTCTCTGGGGCTCAAGTGAGTGGGTACAGAAACATAAAGCGAATCTTGAAGAAAATTTGAGAATATATATCAATCTAGATATGAATCATGTAGACTTTGATAGGAACGATGGAATAACAATCTTTGGGAATAATAAAAAAGATATTTCAGATATTACTAATATTATAAAAGAATTTGAGAAAAAGTTCACCATGCTATACGAAAAATATCCAATTAACGTCAGATATATTGAATCAGAAGAAATGCCAAATAACTCTGATTTTGCTCCTTTCTTAAATCAAATGACTGAAGATAAAATAGGTAACGTTGTATCTTGTTATGGATCTGGTTCTTATGAGTACCATACTTATCTAGACACCATGGATAGATTTAATGAGGAAAGTTTGGCTGTTTCTGGGATTATTTATGGTAGTTTCGCATATAATTTAGCATATAATTAATCACATTCTCTCGGGGGCTTCTATTCCCAATAACTCTAATCCTAATTTTAATGTTCTACTTGTTAAATCGCAAAGAACAAGTCTGCTTCCAATGATTTTTTTATCATCATTCTTTAATACAGGACAATTTTCATAAAAAGATGCAAAAGAAGATGCTAAAGAATGCAAATAATTACATAATTTATGTGGAGAGTATGTAGATATTGATTCTTCAATTACATTTGGAAATGAAATTAGCCTTTTTGCTAAAAGTTCTTCTTCTTTGTCCACGATAATAATTGAAGAAGATAGTGAATCACGTGAGACATCAGATTTAGAAAAAATACTGCATATCCTCGCATGTGCATATTGTAAATAGGGAGAAGTATTACCTTCTAAAGAAAGCATTTTGTCCCAATCAAATACATAATCTTTAGTCCGCTCAGTAGATAAGTCTGCATATTTCACTGCGCCAATTCCTATCATTTTTGAGACTTTTAATCTTTCAGCGGCAGACAACGTAGGATTTTTCTTAATTATTGTAGAATTGGCTCTAGATATAGATTCTGATAATAAATCGACTAATTTTATTGTGTTGCCTTCTCGACTTTTCAGAATTTTTCCTTCTCGATTGAGTACTGATCCAAAATTAACATGTGTCGCGTTGTGATTGTCATGCATGAAGCCAGCCATATTTGCAACATCAAATACCATCTCAAAATGTTGTTTTTGAGGAGTTCCCACAACATAAATTAAATCTGTACAATTCAGCCTTTCTGTACGGTCAATAATACATGCTAAATCAGTAGCAGAATAATTATAACCTCCATCTCCTTTACGAATAATTACTGGCATCTGTTCTCCTTTTCTATTCAACCATTTCTTCACTGGGAAAACGACATCAGCGCCATCGCTGTTGACTAAAATCTTAGATTTCGTAAGCCTTTCCATCACTACTGGTAATAAATCATGATATGAGGACTCTCCTTTAATGTCAGAATCCGAAAGTAATACTCCTAATGTAGAGTACACTTCATTGAAGTATCTCATTGATTCAGAAACCAATATTCTCCAAAGTCTCAAAGTTTCTTGATCGCCCCCTTGGAGTAGAACAACTCTATTCCTAGATCTTGATGCAAAATTTTCTGATTGGTTAAATTTGGATCTTGCCTGTTTGTAAAAACTATCTAAATCACCAACTCCTAATTCTTTCGCTGCTTTATCTTCACCTAAATCTAGTAAATGCTCAATAAGCATTCCAAAAGGAGTTCCCCAATCTCCAATATGATTCTCACGGTATACGGTGTGGCCTTTAAATGATAATAATCTTACTATTGAGTCGCCGATTACAGTAGATCGTAAGTGACCGACGTGCATTTCCTTGGCAACGTTGGGTGCAGAATAATCAACGGCAAAAGTACGCGAATCATCATGAGAGATTCCCAGCCTAGGATCGGAAAATATAGTTGAGATTTGACCTTCTAACCAAGAAGGAGTCGCAGTAAAATTAACAAAACCATTCCTAAATGAGGCTTTTGCAATATCAGAAATATCATCAGAAAATAAAGTAACAATATTTTCTGAGATATCAATAGGAGATATTTTTAATAAGCTTGATAGTGAGTGACATGGTAAAGCAATATCATAATCACCCTCGATGGTGGCTGGCCCGATTAGATTTGACCACATATCCTCTTCTATATTCAAGGATGTGAATACTTTTTTGAAAAAGGGGTATAAAGCTTTGATTAAATTATCCAAAATGATTCACCTCATGACCATGCATATCGCAGGATAGCTGCTATTCCTCCAAAGGCGGCATCTAATGTTGCTCCCTCTTCGGTATCCAGCGATATTAACCTTACTTTTGATGATGTTCGCTCTGCTAATATAGAAAGTTCATCTATTAAATCAACAGTTTTTTCTGGATCATCTGCGACATCTTCAGATTTACACTTAGGACAACTAGGGACTTCAGATATACGATTTTGTGTATTTTCCCATTTATTCCCACATGTCTTACATTCCCAATGGACTCTCCTCTTCGTAATCGATTCGGAGAGTAATAGTGTTTCAACTGCGCCTTGCTCAAGTGCAGCCCGTATCATTGACTCGCCATATGTTGCCTTGGGATGTGGTTGCATCACTTCACGAAGGAATATATCTACAATCTTTCTTTCAACATCTAATTCAATTTGGTCCATTAAACCTCCAGCTCTTTGTATTAGTTCCCTCAGTCCACTTTCATTGGAATAACCGACATCGAAAAATGGCTCACGAATTAATTTCTTTATCTCGTGATGAAAATAATCATTCCTAATTACAAAATCTTTTGTTGCACCTGGGCCTCCAATAATTATTCCCTTGAGATCTTGTATCATAGGGAGCCAGTAAGAACATGCTCGTTCAGTAGATTTTTTAAAAAATTTATGTGCTGCTTCTTCGATTAATCTTTCGAATCTTTGAGCTGATTGCCCTCCTCTTCCATGTTTAGAAGGCACTAAAGAAGTAATGTGCTCTTGACAGTGGAGTCTTTTACCAGACGCTAGACCATAAGCAGCCTCAGATCTATCGATTACAAAAAGTCCATACGCAGTTCTGTCAATTAACATTTCTTCAAGTTGACTTAACTCGAAAGATGAATCACATCTGTACCTGAATGATGCGAAGGCCTCAGGAGGATTATCTATTACTGTCGAAATTAGACGAGTTTTATTATTTCCTGTGATTACATGTCCAACGAACAATGCTATTCCTAAATCTCCAGGGGTTTTGTATCTATTAAGTGTCGATATTGCTGATTCTATAGCATCAGTAACATGCTTTTTTGTTGATTTTGATTTTATATTTGCTGCTTGTCCGGCTTCCTGAGAGAGATGGTGTCTGACATCACTAATCATCTTGTCAGGAGGAATTATGACTGATACTAATTCAGTACCCATTCCACGCATAGCAGCCACTTCAGTAATGACTTTTTTTAATTTTAAACGGCGTTGTTGTTGTTCCAAATCCTCAGCCATACACGTCCTCCTGTGAATGGTCATAGGAGGCTACATTTCAACCCTTCAGCATATGTCGAACATAGAACTTGAAAGGGAGCATCTTCTTCGAATGGACAATGAAGAAGGTAGTCGTTGCAATTGGCGGTAGTTTGTTACGTCCAGAAGTAGCTGATAGAAGCAGTTGGCTTAAAGAATTATCAATGATAGTGAAAGAACAAGTTTCTTCTGAAGTAAAGTTTGGAGTAGTTGTAGGCGGAGGGAGTCCTGCAAGGGAAAGTATTCAACTTGTAGAACCAATAATAAATGATATTTTGGCTCTTGATAGAATAGGCATTGCTGCAACTAGATTAAATGCCGCAATAATTAAAGAAATATTTCAAAATTCTGGAATAAACGTTTCTGAGGATATTCCTCTTGATGTTTCTCAAGCAGTAGTAATGATGGATGAATATGATGTCGTAGTTATGGGAGGGACTTTGCCGGGTCATACTACTGACAAAGTTGCTATTGAATTAGCAATTTCTACTAATTCTGAAAAATGTATTATAGCGACAAATGTAAATAAAGTATATGAAGAAGATCCTAAAGAGAATGAGAATGCAAAATCATTTGATGAAATGAGTATTCGAAAATTGCAGCAAATTGTGGGGCCTGCAAAACATTCCAAAGCAGGCGCATCCCAGGTCGTAGATCCTGTGGGTGTTTCTTTGGCCTTAGAATCCAGCTTAACATTGAATATTTTAGATGGTAGGATAATGAAAAATATAAAAAATGCAGTCCAAGGAAATGTATTTGAAGGAACGACAGTAAAGGGTGATTAGTTGAGTCGTAAAGATACGATACTTAGGGCTGCCCAGAGAACTGCCAAAGAGGCACGAGAAGCGGCATCAAGGAAGAATAAAAAAAGGGAAAATTCAGTCATTGCCCCACATAGACATTGTTCAATATGTTGGAAGCCAATTACTCTTGAAAGTCTACCGCCAGTATGTAGTAGCGAAGAGTGTGCAGAATCATGGAAGAAAAAAGATAAATCAAGAAAGAGGTTGACAATTATGATGTATTTCTTCCCAGCCTTTGCAATTCTAATCCTAATAATGAATATTTTACAAGGTTGAATGATAGGAATTGAGATAAGTGATGATGAAGATTTTATCAATATTGCCTGGTTTTGTAGGTTTTTTATGCATAGCCATAATGATTGGAAGTATTATTGGTTTTTCAACTGAAGAAGTAGTAACTGATATTCCAATAGTGCCATGTAGTGAAGATGAAAATATTGGATGTAGAGTGGCAATGACTAGTTCGGATATTGAAGTACCTAATGCATTTAATTTACTTGAAATAAAAGTTTCTGTTGACTGGGAAGAAGCGGAAAGAAGTTGGTTTGGCGTCATTCAGCAATATGACCAATTCTGCGAGCCGGATAGCAATGGATTAACCAACTGTACAGAAGTTGATTTTGAAGAATATATAATTGCAGGAGGCTCTGATTCGGATGGCAAATTAAAATTCAGCATGGAGCCTGGAGATTATAGATTTATTACAGGAGGTAAAGATGGTTCTACAATTAGCAATCAAGATGCCACATTAGTAATTGAGATTCATCTGAATTCGGCGATTGAATTGATTGTTGGAGGAATAGGTATATTTTTGTTTCTGAGTGCTACTGAAATGGCATTCCCATTGAGAGAATTATATAGAAAATTTAGAGATGCGTGACATGTTTCATAGTATCTTTGAATAACCATAGTACAGTGGTCCGTCCATGGTAGTGTCGAAATGCCCGAACTGCGGAACAAAAATCGAGGTTGAGGGTTTAGATAATTCATTTGGGGGGCATCAAATTTTTTGTACTGTTTGTGGCCATAATTGGCATATTTCATAAATATCTAGCTTCATCTTGTCTGCGTAATATTTCGTGAGAAGACCCTATTGGCTTTAATGAATCATCTTCACGATGCCAATGATCAGGTAAGCTTAGTGGATCAGATATATCATCAGCAGCAATTATTTCGATTAGTTGTGATCTAAGCTCTTCTATTCCGAATCCAGTTATTGCACTGATACAAATATCTAAATCTAAAGGGATTTTCTCATAGAGGTCTGATTTGGTGTATGCCACTATTATTGGTTTACCTGTGATCAAATTTTTAACTTCATTTAGTAAATTCTCTTGTTCGTTAATGGGCGTTGTGGGATTATTTGTGTTATCAATTAAGAATAATAAAACGTCACCAATGTTCTCTAATGCTGCTATAGCCTGCATCTCAATACTATTTCTTTCGAACATCGGCCTATCTAGAAGTCCTGGAGTATCGACCATCTGATAAGCACGTCTCCTATGTATAAAATGCCCTAAATGGAGTTGTTTGGTCGTAAATGGATATTCTGCAACTTCTGGCTCTCCACTAGATAGGCAATTAATTAATGCGGATTTACCAACATTAGGAGAACCCGCTACTACTATGCAAGGTTCTAGCGAATCGATAGAAGGTAACTTTCTGAGAATATTCCTTGCATCACCTAACCATAATATTGGATCTGAGATTTGACTAATTATTGACGACAGTCGGCCATAAGCATGTCTTCTTTGTTTGTGAAAGCCATCTATTTCCCTTAATCTTAACATTTTTTGTTGTGAATCTGAAGCTATTTGATTTACTTTATCCGATGCCCATTGTAATGCGCCTAGATTATGACGAAAATCATCATTACCTACGGCTGCATCGACTAAGGCTTGGTCGAAATCCGAAAGAGAATTTAGACTAGGCCATTTTGCAATATAATCGAGCAGAGTTGAAGAAATTATATCTGCAGCTGATTGAACCATTCTATTCATTTGTTTTCTTACTCTGTGGTATTTATCGGGATCTTCAACTAAATTTGCTTGTTTACTCGCTCTTGAGAATGCCTTATCCAAAATCTCTTGAGGGTATAAAACGGTTGGAATAGAACGCCATTCGATCGATGCCATAGGTACTCCTCAGTCCGGTGGCTGACATCATAACACTTGAAATCATTAGTCGGCAGGCATCTCAAAATAGTAAACAATGACCCTATGACTTTTTTTAGAATTACACTCCCGAAATAACATGGATGGAAACCGGAAAGTCCCAAGTGTTGAAAAAATACCAAAATGGGCCAAAAAAATGTATGAAGAATACGGGTCCCCTGAACTCAACGAAAATAAAGATATTTTCCATGGTGCATTGATTGATAGGAAACATGGTTTGAGGAAGGATGATTTGATTGAAATAACTATAGACAATAGAGTACTTGCCGAAGAGGAGGATAGGAAAGTTGGAGGAATGTTAATTGGAACTACCAGAAATTCAGTAGATATACTTGATAGTAGTGGAAGTTTCAAATCAATTGCTAGAGATGTTATAGTTCAAATAGTAATTGTCGCCCATTTGCGTAAACCATATTTAGAAGATGAGGAGCTATTAAAATTTGAGAAAGAGGATATGCGTAGACGAGCGAATGTTCAAGAAAAAGCAGAAAAAAATATTGAAGGGCGCCGTGATGGCCATATTTGGGATTGATATAATGGAATTGAGTGATAAGAAATGTATCCCTTGTGAAGGAGGAATTCCTCCGTTAAATGACGAAGAATGTAACATAATGTTGAAAAGGATTGGTAATAATTGGAAGGTAATATCTATTCATCATTTAGAAAAAGAGTGGCGATTTGATGATTTTATATCTGCATTAGACTTCACAAATAGGCTTGGTCAAATTTGCGAAGAAGAAGGGCATCATGCTGATTTTGAAATTGGTTGGGGCAGGGTCAAAGTTAGAATATTCACTCATAAAATTGATGGTTTGACAGAATCAGATTTTATATTAGCATCTAAGTTTGATAAAGTATGAGGAATATTTTTGAAAGATGAATTGAGAATGCACGCATTTGTTTGTGTGAATGAAAGAGATCCTGGGAATCAAAAAGGTTGTTGTTCATCTAAGAATTCATTAGAAGTAATGACTAAATTGAAAAGAAAAGTTAGAGAAATGGGGATTAGTGATGTCAGAATAAATAAATCAGGGTGCTTAAATCAGTGTGAAAACGGTATAGCCTGTGTAATATATCCTCAGGGCATATGGTATAAAATTGCAGATGACGATGAAATGATCAATAAGATATTACTGAATCTAGAAAAAGGAATAATAACGGATGAATATCTAATTGATAGTAGATTAAGTGGTTAATATGAAAAAGGTAGTTTATACTAAGGTCGGAGGACTTGAATCGATAGAAATTGTAGAAAAAAAAAGGGATAATATTGGAGATGGAGAAGTAAGAGTTAGAGTTCATAGCGCAGGTATTAATTTCGCTGATCTTATGATGAGGCAAGGTTTGTATGGTGCAAGTCCAAATTTTCCTTTCACTCCTGGTTATGAGGTATCTGGTGAAGTGACTGAAATAGGAAAAAATGTCACAAATATTGATATAAAAGACAGAGTTATCGCCATCCCTGGTATTGGAGGATACTCTGAGGAAATAGTTGTATCAGAAAATAGAGTAGTTTCTATACCAGATGAAATGAGTTATGAACAGGCCGCTGCAATACCTGTGACCTACGGAACGGCATACCACATGTTGGTACATCTAGGAGGAATAAAGGCTGGTGACTCAGTATTAATTCATCATGCTGCAGGTGGAGTTGGGACTGCTGCTGCACAGATATGCAAGACATACGGTGCATCGGTAATAATAGGAACTGCATCGGGAGAAAAAAGAGATTTTGTTGAGTCACTGGGAATGCTATTTGTAGATAAAAATCAAGATGATTTTGTTAAAATTTGTAAAGAAGTTACGGGAGGTAAAGGAGTCCATCAGGCTATAGATCCGGTTGCAGGTAAACATTTGATGCGTTCGTATAAAGCTCTCAGAAATGGTGGAAAATTACATTGTTTCGGAGCCTCATCGGCAATTCCTAAGGTAAAGAAATCATGGTTGGCAGCATTAAGAATGTGGATTAATACGCCTAAATTTAATCCAATTAAAATGATGAAATCCAATAAATCGATTTTTGGAGTACACATGGGAACCTTGGATGATGAGAGATTATTCAAAAATCATCTCAGAATTTTGAATGAAATGATGATATTAAAAAAGATCGAGCCGGTTATTGATTCAGTTTGGAGATTTGAGAACGTTTCTGATGCGCAGAAACATATGCATGATAGGAAAAATTGTGGAAAAATTATTCTAGATTTTTCCCCTAGATTAAAAATATCATAATAGGTTAAAATTATAACCTCACAGGCCTAGTTGCTCCGCAGGCTTTGCATTTCAAAAGAGTGGTACGAGATTCCTTTATGAAACCCGTGTCAGGAGATCTACACTGGTTACAAATAACAAATGACTTAACGTAAGATACTATTTTTTCTTTGATTCTTTT
>Ga0315320_10000403_pt1 | contig 35619 bp, 35 predicted proteins | sample M140m21515metaG_FD_203458 | JGI IMG/M metagenome (GOLD analysis project Ga0315320, IMG submission 203458) | Ammonia-oxidizing marine archaeal communities from Monterey Bay, California, United States - M1 40m 21515 | ecosystem: Environmental > Aquatic > Marine > Coastal | place: USA: California... | reverse complement strand
TGCCAGATCGACTTTTGAGTTAGATGACAGATACATAGTTCAGCCACAATTTAACTTTTGGAAATCTGAGACATACATCCAGGCGGGTGCTGTTTCCGTTCCTAACGATTTTCAATATTCCAGTGATTCGAATTCAGAATGGCTGGATGAGTCATCTATATTTTCATTGATTAGCGAGTGAAATCCACGATTCACACCCCATACGGTCGGCAATGTATAGAAGATGACGACATTGCGGCGGTTGTGGAAGCGCTTAGGAGTGATTATTTATCGGGCGGGCCAGCATTGGAGAAGTTTGAGAGGCAGTTCGCAAAAAAAGTAGGGGCTAGGTTTGCGATAGCTTGTTCCAGCGGTACAGCTGGATTGCATATGGCTTCGATAGCCATCGGTTTGAAGTTTGGTTGTAAAGTAATCGTTCCTACTATGACGTTCTTAGCCACAGCTAACGCACCTAAATTTACTGGGGTGGAAGTTGTCTTCGCAGATGTAGATCGTGAAACTGGATTAATGGGCCCAGAACATCTTGAGGAAGCGATTATTAGGGCCGGGAACCATGTCGATGCAGTATTCCTAGTCCACATGAATGGCCAAACGGTTGATTTGCCAGCAATAAGCGAAATTTGCAACCGGAGAGGGATAAAAATCGTTGAGGATGCATGTCATGCGTTGGGTGGGAAGTACTCTAAGAACGGGACATGGTATAAAGTGGGTTCATGTAATCACAGTGACATAACTGTCTTTTCGTTACACCCAGTTAAAAGTATTACCATGGGGGAAGGGGGAGTTGTCACCACGAATGACGAAAAAATATACCGTACTATTCTTTCTCTCCGCAACCATGGAATGACACGCGAGCCGCATCATTTTGAAGATCACAAAGCTGCATTTGATTCCGATTCCAAAGCAAATCTGTGGTATTACGAAATGAGCCGCTTAGGGTACAATTACCGACCTAGTGCGATTAATTGCGCTCTCGGCCTGAGCCAGTTGAATAAACTAGATAAATTTATTACCCACCGTGTTAAACTTGCAGATATTTACGACACATTTTTCGATTCGAAAGACCCCTCAATTTGCCCGATTCCAAGGATTCCTTACTGTGAATCTGCATGGCATTTGTATGTTGTGCATATTAACTATCGCATGCTGGGTATAACTAGGAACCAGCTCATGCAGAAATTAAAGGAGAAGGGAGTTGGGACGCAGGTTCATTATCGCCCTGTACATCAACAGCCTTTTTATCGGAGATTTAATGAAGAATTAAAACTAGAGGGAGCAGACCAATATTACGAAAGCTGCCTATCTTTACCCATAAACCCGTCCATTCCATTAGGCAAAAAAAATATCGAATGGCTTCGTATTCTAGATGAATTTATTAAATGAATGCTGAGCAGAGGCCATTAAGCCAATCATGCCTCGCTGTAATTCCTGCTCGTGGAGGAAGCAAGAGGATACCGAGAAAAAACATAAAATTTTTTTCCGGTAAACCCATTATATGTTGGTCTATTGAAGCAGCCCTTAAAAGTGGTTGTTTTAGCGATGTAATCGTCTCAACAGATGACCCTGAAATAACCAAAATTGCTATTCAATCGGGGGCGATAGTTCCATTCAAACGCCCCGATGAATTATCGGATGATCATACAGGAACAATTGCTGTAATACGGCACGCCATTGAACGCCAACAGGACGTAGAGAATTTGGAATACGTATGCTGTATATACCCAACAGCACCATTCATCGACCCTGTGGTTCTGAAAAAGGGATTAAATAATCTAAAGCGTACTGGCTGCGATTACGTATTTCCCGTAACTCATTTTGATTACCCAATACAGCGTGCGCTGAGGCTGAATGATTGCGGGCACATCGAAATGCTACATCCTGAAAATTTTTCTGCACGTTCCCAAGATCTGGAGATGACATATCATGATGCAGGTCAATTTTATTGGGGGAAAACCAGTACATGGTTAGCATCAAAACCATTTTTTTCCTGTAATTCCAATCCGATCATCATACCGAGAGATAAAGCGCAAGACATCGATAATGAAGATGATTGGTTGATTGCCGAAAAACTATTTAACTCAAATTAAAATGGAAAAAAAAACTGAAGACTATTTAAAAATTATAGACGAAATTGAAAGGGTGCGGACTCGCAACAATGTAAACTGGATGGACATATTGCGAGTAGCGTTTAGACATGCCCCGGACGAGGCTCGATTTATAATGGGGAAAATTAATTCAGAAGACAAAGAAATAGCAAATTTACTGGAAAAGCTCGGGGAGTGAATAAGCAAGGTGAAAGCGAGTGGTGGTCTGGGCAAAGAATAATTACTATACTTACAGACTGGGACAGCTGGATTTTGCCATGGGCTGAAAAACTGGCTTTTTCAATCAATGAAAATGGGGATAGAGCTGAAATCATTTACGATATAGGTAAGGTAAAAACCGGTCATATTTGTTTCATTCTGGGATGCACAAGGATTCTGCCCAATAAAATTTTGGAAAAAAACCTTAAAAATCTAATTGTTCATGAAAGCGCTCTCCCAAGCGGTAGAGGTTTTGCTCCTCTCACGTGGCAAATATTAGAGGGCATAAACATAATCCCTTTATGCCTAATCGAGGCAGTAGCTAAAACCGATGAGGGGCCAATTGTTTATAAAGATACAATAGAATTTGAAGGGCATGAGTTATGCCAGGAACTGAGGGCTGCTCAGGGCTGTAAGACAATAGACTTATGTCAGAGATACATAGGGTCAAAAAAAATCCCGGTAGCTACAGCCCAGCATGGCGAGAGCACTTATTACAAGCGTCGAAAACCTGAGGATAGTGAGCTCGACATAAGTCGCCCTATTAGAGACCAATTAAACCTCCTGAGAGTAGTTGATAACGAAAGATACCCGGCATTCTTTCATGCTAACGGACAAAATTATAAATTAACCATTGAAAAAATAATTTAAGTGAAAAGTTTCCTTGTTGCCACAATAAAGCCATGGAACATCGACTCATATAATGAGCACGCGGATAAGTTAGAAGGCGAATGGCATTTAATTACGGATAAAGAGAAATTGGACGAGAGTTTTTTGAAGCGTATTAATCCAAGGTATATTTTTTTCCCGCATTGGTCCTGGCGAGTTCCTGAAGAAATCATTAAGAATTACGAATGCGTATGTTTTCACATGACGGATTTACCTTATGGCCGTGGGGGCACGCCTCTACAGAATCTTATTTGTGAGGGGCATCGTAACACAAAAGTTTGCGCGATAAGGATGACGGCATCGATCGATGCAGGCCCAATATACATGAAAAGTGATCTATCACTATTAGGTCGCGCGCATGATATTTACAAAAATTTATCGAACACAGTATTTAGTATGATAAAGGAGATATCGGAAACGCATCCATGCCCATCTCCGCAGTCTGGTAATCCTACTTTTTTTAATAGAAGAACTCCTGCCGAAAGTGAAATCCCTAAAAATGTGAGCGGCAAGAAACTTTATGATCATATTCGAATGACAGACGCGCCAACATATCCTTTATCATACGTTAATTGGGGTGATTGGAAACTCGAATTTTCGGAGTCGGAACTTCTGGGCAATGGGGATGTTTCCGCAATCGTAAGATTTAAAAAGAATAGAGATAAATAATGGGCGATACGAGAGTACTAGTTGTTGCTGCGCATGCAGATGATGAGGTGTTAGGTTGCGGGGCTACAATGGCACGGCACGCAGACATGGGTGATTCCGTACATGTGATTGTAATGACTGATGGAGTGGGCGCTAGAAATCCACCGAACCTCTCATCACTTAGAGCTGAAAGAGAAAGCGCCGCAAACTCTGCAGCAAAAATTTTAGGTGTTCAAAAAATAGAGTTCATGAATCAGCCGGATAATCAGTTGGATACCGTGCCGATGCTCGAGTTGGTAAAGATAATTGAGGGTGCTGTCGCTCGGCACCGGCCTGACATTGTTTACACACACACACCGCAAGATTTAAATATTGATCATAGAGTTACCTGCGAGGCGACAATAGTGGCATGTAGGCCGCAAGGCGGGGAAGATGTTAAAAAAATTCTTTTTTTCGAAGTTTTATCGAGCACAGAGTGGGGAGTTGGAGTATATGACTCATTCAAGCCAAATTGGTTTACCGACATTCAGAATCAGTTCGATCGTAAGCAAGATGCATTAATGTGTTATTCGCGAGAGATGCGTTCGTTCCCTCATCCGCGATCCAAAGAAGCGGTGGAGTCTTTAGCGAAACTTCGAGGTAGCGCGTGCGGTTTATTGAAAGCAGAAGCATTTTTTCTGCATCGAAACATAAGCTAATGCATATTAAAGGATTCAAGATAGGCCAGCATAATATAGGATTAGATAATTCCCCTTTCATTATAGCAGAGTTGTCGGCAAATCATAACGGTAATTTAGAACGAGCCCTTTCTATCGTCCAGTCTGCAGCAAAGGCTGGGGTCCACGCGTTGAAATTACAAACCTACACGGCTGATACAATGACGCTGAATGTTGAGCTCCCTCAATTTATTATTAATGCTAAGGATAGCTTATGGTCTGGGAGGACATTATATGACTTATACGAGGAAGCTCATACTCCTTGGGGCTGGCACAAGCCAATTTTTGAGCTGGCAGAGGAACTAGGGTTGGTATGCTTTAGCACTCCATTCGATGAAACAGCTGTTGACTTTCTTGAAGAATTGAATGTTCCAGCTTATAAGATAGCCTCTTTCGAACTCACCGATCTTGAACTAATAAAAAAGGTGGCGAGTACTGGTAAACCCCTGATTTTCTCCTCAGGAATGGGAAGCATAGAAGAGTTAGGCCTAGCAATTAGAACGGCTAGGGAGTCTGGGTGCAATGAAATCTGCATTTTGAAATGCACGAGCAGTTATCCTGCTTCAGTGAGTGATAGTAATATAGTTACGTTACCTGACATGCAGAAACGTTTTTCATGCCAAGTGGGTTTGAGCGACCACACACTGGGTATAGGTGCCGCAACAGCATCAGTATCCCATGGCGCAGTTATAATTGAGAAACACTTTACGTTAAGTAGGGACGAAGGGGGCGTCGATTCAGCATTTTCAATGGAGCCAGAGGAAATGAGACAGTTAGTGGTCGAGACTAATAATGCTTGGAAAGCTCTAGGTGAAATTAGATATGGGATTGGGGAATCAGAGAAAGGATCAATACAGTTTAGGAGATCAATATATGTTGTGCAGGATGTAAAGGCTGGAGATTTGTTGAGTAGAGATAATGTCCGATGCATTCGCCCTGGATACGGAATGCAGCCAAAATATCTTAATAAAGTGATTGGCAAAAAGTTCATCACCGATGTTTCAGCGGGAACGCCGTTGGGGGAGGCTTTATTAAATTGAATAAAGCTAAATCAATTTCGCCACAAGTTGCTATTTTAGATATAGGAATGGGTAACATAACGTCCGTTCGAAATGCGGTGGAACATCTTGGTAGTAAAACCCAAGTGATAAACAGTCCGGATCAGTTTGGCTCTTGTGACAGAATAATCCTTCCAGGTGTTGGATCCTTTTCAGAGGCGATTATTGAAGTGAAAGAAAAATGGCAAACTTTTCTAGTACACCAAATAAAAGAAAATAAAAAACCTTTTCTAGGGATATGCCTGGGTATGCAACTACTCACAACTAAAGGGACCGAAGGGGGAGATAACCCAGGTTTGGGTTTGTTAGATGCAGAAACGACTAAACTTCAAGTACAGAATTTGAAGTTACCCCACATAGGATGGAACAGTGTAAGTTACAATTCTGAAGCGAGAATGTTCAAAAAAATCAGTGATAAATCGGACTTTTATTTTCTACACAGCTATGCGCTAAAACAAATTGCTAATGCTCCTCTTGTGGGCATTAGCTCATATGGTGAGGAATTTATTTCTGCAGTCGAGTTAGACAACATATGGGTTACTCAGTTTCATCCCGAAAAAAGCCAGGTTGTAGGCCTTCAATTGATTCGAAATTTTCTGGAGTATTCATTAGGAGATGATTAAAACACGAGTAATACCGGTCCTACTTTTAAAAGATGGTTTGCTCGTTAGAAGTGAGGGATTTTTTGATCATTCTGTTATAGGAGACCCCTTTTTTGAAGTGGCTCGATTTAATGAATGGAATGTAGATGAGTTAATATATTTAAATATAACGGGCAAAAAAAATCTTTCTATTGGCAGGTCTGATCACAAGCATGCGAGCTTGGTGAATGATCAAGCAATGCTGAAAGAAGTTTCAAAAACATGCTTCATGCCTCTGATTTGGGGGGGAGGAATCAGTTCAGTCACCGAAGTCAGAGAGACTTTACGGAATGGTGCCGATAAAGTTTCAATAAATTCGGCGGCCATAGATAACCCGTCGCTTATTCGCGAAGCCTCGGAAAAATTTGGATCTCAAGCAGTTGTGGTTTCAATTGATTCAAAATGCAACGAAGATGGACAATACGAAGTATACAGGAACGGGGGGAGGGAGAAAACCGGTATGTTAGTACAGGATTGGGCGAAAGAAATGGAATATCTGGGCGCCGGTGAAATCCTGTTACAAAGCATAGACAACGATGGTAAAGGGGGGGGCTATGATATAGAGCTCATTAAAAGTGTGACGTCCAATTTAAATATACCTGTAATTGCCTGCGGGGGTGTTGGCTCATTCGAGCATTATGTAGATGGGGTTGAGGCCGGAGCAACCGCGGTGGCCGCAGCTAATATATGGCATTTTAAAGAATTGGCCGATCGCCACGCTAAAAGAGCTCTAAAAGCTGCTAATATTGAAGTCAGATAAAATGATATTTTGTAACACATGTGTTTATCCGATGGTAGCTGCTACCACTTTGACTGCTGACGACGAGGGCAAGTGCTCGGGCTGCAAAGTAAGTGAACAAAGAGAGATTATTGACTGGGATAAGAGACTAGAGGAATTCAAAAAACTAATAGATAGATATCGCTCAAATTCAGATTATGATGTGGTAATACCTGTGAGCGGAGGAAAAGATAGTTATTTTCAAGTTCATTTTGCCTTAGAGCATGGATTGCGCCCGTTACTTGTTACTTACCATGGAGATGCATTTACTGATGAGGGGGAGAAGAACTTGCAAAATATGCGGCGAGTTTTTGATTGTGATCACTTAATTTATAGACCTTCATCGACGCTGCTAAAAAGGTTAAACAGAATTGGTTTAAAGTTACAGGGAGACAACAACTGGCACAATCACGCAGGTATATTTACTTATCCCATACAAGTTGCAGTGAAGCACAGAATTCCGATTATTTTGTGGGGTGAACACGGTTTCATGGATATTGCGGGAATGTACTCATACAACGATTATGTGGAATTCACTGCAAAGTACAGGTATGAACATAGTTTGCATGGTTTTGATTGGTTTGATTTTACTGATGAGGGGCTCGAGAAAAACGGGCGCCCTGATATAAAGGAAGGTATATCAGAAAAAGAATTAGTGTGGCTTAAGTATCCGAGTGACACGGAAATAGACGACGTAGGAGTAAGGGGCATTTACTTAAGTAACTATGTTAAGTGGAGTGGCTCCCAAAATGCTGATCTGGTCGAATCAAAATATGGATGGAAACCTTTTGAAAGTGAACAAGAGAGAACCTATAGAAAGATTTCAAATCTAGATGACATACACGAAAACGGTATTCACGACTACATGAAGTTTATCAAATTCGGATATGGCCGGGCAACGGATCATGCGTCGAAGGATATACGTGATGGTTTAATTACCCGTGATAAAGGAATTGAATACGTAAATCATTACGACCATGTAAAGCCAATGAAAAGCCTGAATCACTGGCTAGAATACGTGCAAATGAAGGAAAGAGATTTTGACGAAATTGCTGATTCCTTTCGCGATCCCCGGGTGTGGTTTATCCGGAATGGAAAGTGGGTTAAAGATTGTATCGATGGAGAACTTAGAGAGTTCGGAGATGTCTTATTAGAAAAAAACCAGAGGGAAAAATATAAAGAATTAAGCTAATGTCCGACGAATTTAGCGAAAGTGACATACGCCCAATAAACTTTGAATCTGGGCAAAAAAAGGCCTTAGAGCAAGATATTGAATGGCTGTTAGAACGTAAAGATAGCTTTGTTGAAGTAAGTTGCCCTGCGTGCGGCTCAGATCGCTCCCAAACCCTGTTTCATAAGTATGGTCTTACATATAGAGAATGTGATAGCTGCGAGACTTTATATATAAGTCCAAGACCTACAGAAAAAATTCTTGAAGAGTTTTACAAGAATTCAAAAAATTACGCTTTTTGGGCAAAATATATTTATCCGCAATCAGAAAAAATTAGGAAAACAAAGATCGTTACTCCCCGTGTACAACGTATATCAGCCTTGACGGAGGAATACGGGATTTCAAAAAACAAAATCGTAGAAGTGGGTGCCGGGTTTGGCACTTTCGGTCAAGCGATCGTTGAGAGCGGTGTGTTTGATAATTACTACGCAGTGGAGCCGACTCCTGACTTGGCCAAAGAATGCGAAGCTAAAGGGCTTAACGTCATCATGGAGCCTATTGAAAAAGCTCACTTAAAGGTTACCAATGCCGATGTAGTAGTATCTTTTGAGGTAATAGAGCATTTATTTAATCCAAAAGATTTCATTATAAAATGCACTAGCTTAATGGGTCCTAATTCATTGCTGATAATTACATGCCCGAATTGGAAAGGATTTGAAACACAAGTGCTCATGGAGGGCTCTGATACTTTCGACGCTGAACACTTAAATTATTTCAGTCCCTCCTCGATAAAATTATGCTTAGAGTCGTTAGGTCTCGAAGTAGTAAAACTTTTCACCCCGGGCGAAATTGATGTAGATATAGTAAAGTCCAGAATTGAAAAAGGTTCTGCAATAAAAGAAGATAGATTCATTCAATACCTAACAAGCCAATGCGATAAGGAGACATTGGATAGTTTCCAGGGGTTCCTCCAAAACAACAATCTTTCAACTCACATGTGGGTTGCAGCAAAAAAAGTTGATCTATAATTCTTTTAAAAAACTTTTAAGTGAATTTGTAACGGATTTTAGTGGGGCTCATTTCCGTTTTAGTAAACATTATGGTATTGGTCGAGACGAAGCACACATATACCTAAAAGAACTCGGTTTATCTCCTGGTACGCAGTCCGACAGTAAAGTCCTCGTTGATGGTATGTGGTGGAATCCAAACCATATTTTTAGGTACACGTTGCTGAGGGCTGCCATTGGTTTAAGCGAATATCGAGAAACTGTAATCATAGGTGAAAAATCACCGAACCGATCAAAAGCCTCATTCAAAGAAATTGGTATTAATGAATTCATACAATTTAAAACACGGGATACAAGTAAATTAGAAGAGGAAGTTAAAGAGTATTTAGATAAAATCGAAAGCTGGAATGACTTATTTGAAAACGAGTTTGATGAAAATTTTCCAGCTGAAATTATATACGATGCAATTACAAAAGAAGAGTCAGATATTGCATTAGAATTCGATAAAAATCTTTTTAAAAAATATATTTTAAAGCTGAAATCATACCAAAAACAAGCCAGAGAAATCCTGATTGATAAAAACGTCAAATTATTGGTACTAAGCCACAGTGTTAATTTAAATTTTTGTAGTTTGGCTCTGGAGGCCTGTAGGCGAAAAATCCCAGTTATTGTCATTTATGGGGAATATGGAACCCTGCGGTTTTGGAAAATTGAAAAACCCATAGATGTATACATGGCTAGTAATTTCTTGTCCCGGGACGGCATTAGTCGCCTAAATGAATCTCAGTTAACCGACCTTGAGGAAAAAGGTTCAAAATATTTAAATTGTAGGGTGGATGCTGAAACAGTTGATATTGGTGCAAAAAGAGCTTTCGCGAGAGAGAAAGGAAAAATAGACCGAGATAAAATTAGTGGTCATTTCAATTGGGATTCATCCAAACCTATAATAGTACTATACGGAATGAGCTGGATAGATTACCCCCATTTATATGGGCCAATCCCCTATAGAAACCCGCTGGAATGGATTTTTGAGACAATAGAAATCGCAAAAAAAACAAAGAATTATAACCTAATAATCCGCCCTCATCCATGTGAGAATTTAAGGGGTACTCGTGGGCTGAAAAGCTATTTACCCGTTAATTTACCCGAGCATATAAGGGTTTGTGAAAATGGATGGAGTGGGGCCGATATAATGCATAGTGTAGATGGTTTACTGACTCTATATGGTACGGCCGGTATAGAGTATGCGGCGCACAAAAAGCCTGTTCTTTCACTTGGTAGAGGGTGGTACGGCGAGGTCGGATTTACGTTGAATGCAAAAAATAGGTTAGAATATGTTGAATACCTAAAGCGAGAATGGTGGAGGAGCGTCGACTCTGATAGTAATCAACGGATCGCAAAAATCTTTGCAGGATGGCATTTTTGTAAACCAGACTGGAAAAAAGATTACTGTACGGGCGATGATTTTTCACAGCTCGATTTATATCGAAAAATTCTTTCCAACAAAGAGTGTAATGGTCCGAAGATTGATCAAGAAATACAGTGTATTAGGGGATGGTGGGAAAGTAGTACAAAAGGCTACCACAACTACACTATGGAAAACGCCGAAAATTACGCGACAAATTGAAAAAGAAAGCTTTAATATTTATAGATACAGATGTTGCTGTTCGGCATTTTATTAAGAACACTACGTTCAAAAAGCTTTCAGAAGCGTACGAAATTATTTTTGTTTTCAACAATGACAAGACTACAGATAAATCGAGTGTTAACACTTCGCTGGATAGTTTAGGGCTGAAAAATATTAGATACACTACGGTTCCGCGGAGGCGTACCGGCAAATGGTATTTTTTATTTGCAGCAACCGTGCTTCGACAGCAAAGGGGACTGCCCAATTACACGGCTAGAAAGAGGCAGTTAGTCCAGTCTCTCGGTTCGAGAAACGTATTTCTGCTCTTAATCCTTGGGCTACCAGTAATATATTCAATATTCAAATTCATATTTGAACAATTGATGGGAATTGATTCTTCGGTTAGAGCAATCATTGAAGATGAGCGTCCTGACGTAGTCATCCATCCGAGTGTATTAAACGGATACTACATAAACGAATTGCTGCTAATGAGAAGAAAGTCAGGTTTGCCACTATGCTTACTAATGAACTCATGGGATAATCCTTCGGCTAAAGCTGTTGCTACGGGCATCCCGGATTTCATGGCGGTGTGGGGTGAGCAGAGTAAGCAGCAAGCATTAGACTACATGAAGATACCCTCCAAAAATTTAGAAGTTTTTGGGGCTGCACAATTTCAAATCTACAGATCAGCGCCTGAAGAGACAACCCAAGAGCTGTATGAACTTTTTGAGGTACCATATGGGAAGAAAATTATTCTATATGCAGGTTCCGGGAATGGTGATTATGAAACTAAATACCTAAAGTTATTGGATCGGGCCGTTACAGAAAAAATACTCCCTAATTGTCACATTTTATATAGGCCTCACCCTTGGCGTGGTGGGCTTGGGGATGGCGAGGATAATTTTTTTTCAATCAAATGGAAAAATATTACAATGGACCCCACAATGCGGGATTACTACGTCCATGAGGTCCAACACAACACAGGGCACGTTTTTATGGCGGACTATGAAATTTCAAATAAGTTACTCACTGTTACAGATGCAGTGATATCACCCCTTTCTACAATACTAATTGAATCGCTAGTAAAGGGTAAGCCTGCTTTGGCTTTTTTTCCTGAAATCCACCACGAAGTTCACTTTGGGATAGATGAAGTGCATTTTTCGGATTTTTTGAAAATTCCGGAGGTAAAGGTTTGTTTAAAAGAAGAGAACTTTTTAGGGGAGTGCCGAAAGCTGTATGATCAGACAAATGACTCCTCCCTCCCAGAGATTTTAAAAAAACGCGCTCATTTCTATGTAGACATGAATAAGCCGTCATATGGAGAGAGGCTTAGGTGTAAAATAGATCAGCTGACTGATGGAAAAGAGCATATTAGATGAAGCGAATAGCAGCACGTCTAGATATTAAGGGAAATAATCTAATCAAAGGCATATGCCTTGAAGGTTTACGGGTAGTTGGGTCACCCAATGCACACGCAGAGAAATATTATGGCGCCGGCATCGATGAGTTAGTTTATATTGACGCTGTTGCGAGTTTGTATGGTCGCAATAGTCTGGTAGAAATTCTTGAATCTACATCGAAAAATGTCTTTGTGCCACTCGTTGTGGGTGGAGGGATTAGGTCTCTTGAAGATATGGATAGTTTGTTACGAGCAGGGGCGGATAGGTTGGCAATAAACACAGCCGCTTTTTCGAATTCTAGTTTGATTACTCAGGGAGCCGAAACATATGGGGCACAGTGCATTGTACTATCTATAGCAGCAAAAAAAATTAGGGAAGATAAATGGGAGTGCTATACAGAGGGAGGGCGAGAGCCAACGGGAGTAGACGTTATTGACTGGGTAAAAAATGCAGAGGGACTGGGAGCCGGGGAAATTTTTTTGACCTCGATAGATAGGGACGGAACACAAAGTGGAATGGATACAGATCTAATCAAGAAAGTCAGTAATTCAACGAGTCTACCTATTATCGCCAGTGGGGGGGTGGGGTGCGTAAAAGATTGCTTCGAATCAATAAAAATAGATGGCGTTGACGCAGTCGCCATCGGCGCTGGACTTCACTTTGAAAAGTTTACCATTAAAGACCTCAAAGAACATTTAACTGATAAAAAGATAAGAATCAGGCCTGTAGAATAGCAATTTAGTATAATGGGAAAACCATTAATAACCATAATCGATTATAGTTGTGGCAACATTGCAAGTTTAAGACAAGCGTTTATCCATCAGGGAGCGAATGTTGAAGTCGCATCTACTCCAGAAAAAATCAGATTTGGGAGTATTCTAGTATTACCAGGCGTTGGCTCATTTCCTACAGCAATGGCGAAGATAAAAGAAATGGGAATGTATTCTCTAATTAAAGAACATGTAGCAGATGGGAAACCACTGGTGGGCATCTGCCTGGGAATGCAATTATTATTTCAAACAGGTTGCGAATTTAAAGAAACTCCGGGGTTAAGAATTTTGGATGGCACAGTTGAGAAATTGAAAATTCAAAAAAATGGAGAAGGAAAAGAGAAATTACCTCATATAGGGTGGCGGACAATTGATTTTGCAAAAGACAAGAGGCCAATATTTCCAAGAAATAATCTTTTTTATTTCAATCACTCTTACGCTGTTAGACCTGAAAAAGCATCGAGTGTCTTTGCTACGAGCGAGTATGGTGGCAATGTTTTCTGTGCAGTAGCAAAACATAAAAATATTCTGGGGCTTCAATTCCACCCAGAAAAGAGTGGGCATCAAGGATTGGAAATTATCACAAATATAATCAACCAAAACGCATTCAGTTTATAAAAGTATGACACAAGTAAAGTGGGGCCTCCCCGAAAAAGTCGAATTCTGTAAACAATGTGTTGTCTCGAATCAAAGGCCATCGACTGTGGTGGAATACAAACATGGCAAAGCGACAAAAAAACCCACTATTGAGTTCGTTGATGGCGTTTGCTCGGCATGTAGTTATCATATAAAAAAATACAACAGTATTGACTGGGAGGTTCGAGAGCATGAGTTGGCAGCATTGTGCGATCATCACCGCTCAAATAATGGAGAATACGACGTTCTAGTGCCTGGCAGCGGCGGGAAGGATAGCATATATGTAGCCCATCTTCTAAAAACCAAGTACGGCATGAACCCTCTAACTGTGACGTGGGCCCCCCATCGTTATACGGACATTGGATGGAAGAATTTACAAAGCTGGATCGACTCAGGGTTCGACAATATTCTCATAACTCCAAACACGAAAGTACATAGCCTGCTAACGAGAATGGCATTCTTGAATTTAGTGCATCCGTTCCAGCCATTTATGATAGGCCAAAAAAATGTCGCGCCCAGACTGGCTTTAGAGAAAAATATAAAATTAATAATGTATGGAGAGAGTCAAGCTGAGGGTGGCTCTCTACTAAATGCAAATGACCCTCAAATGCCAGCGGAGTTTTTTTCAACACCAGATAGAAACCGAAAAAATATTAAACTTGGTGGACTAGATATTGCTAGCCTTCTTAACAGCGGGATAACACATAGCGATCTAAATCCATATTTACCCGTTTCACTGGAACGAGTAAGCAAACAAGATATAGAAGTTCACTTCATGAGTTATTACAAACTCTGGAAGCCTCAAGAGAACTATTATTACGCTGTCGAAAACTGTAACTTCGAACCTAATCCGTCTCGCAGTGAAGGAACCTACTCCAAATACGCAAGTTTAGACGATAAAATAGACGGATTCCACTATTATACTACGTATATCAAATTTGGGATAGGGCGTGCGACTTATGACGCATCCCAAGAGATAAGGAATAAGCACATCACAAGGGAAGAAGGCGTAGCGCTCGTCCATAAATATGACGGAGAGTTCCCTGCTAGATATTTCGAGGAATTTCTAGATTACATAGACATAACTGAAGCTCAATTCACGGACACTATAGACGATGCTAGATCCCCTCACTTATGGGAGAAAGATTCGGGCTTGGATTGGCGGTTAAAACATAAAGTTAGTTAGTTCCCTTTTATAGCCGTTATAAACACTAAATATTTTGTTTAATAAATCCATCTTAATAGAGGCTTTTCTGCTCTTGGATAAATCTGAGCGTAAACGAGCATTTACACTAGTAGTATTGATTTGTTTAGCAGGAGTTTGCGAGTTCATAGCACTTAGCTCCCTGATGTTTGTGGTTTCAAATATCACCAATCCAACTGGCCAAGTAGAAAATAAAATATTTGATTACGTATCAGTAATTTTTAGTAATATAAACCATGTGAATTTTGTTCTGTATGCAATTATATTCACCATTTTTTCACTAATTCTGGTATACTCTTTTAACCTATTTATTAGCCATAGCTGCGAACGGTACGGTGCCTCAATACAGGCTCGGATGGGCAATCATTTAATGAATGGTATTTTGAAAATACCATATGAGTGGCATCTCAATAAAAACAAAGCTGAACTTGTCCGGTTTTTCCACTCGGATATAAGTCGCTGGGGTCGAGATTTTATAATGAGAATTCTTTTGATGTCACAGCACATTGTTGGGCTAATAATCCCATTGCTGCTTTTGTTGATCGTTTCACCCATAGGCGGTATTTCAGGTGTACTTGTTACTTCTGCGGTAGGTTATGCACTTATAAGGAAGTTGAAGCCAAAACTGGAAGAAACAGCCAAGGTTTCTCACGATTCAACAAAAGAATTTGTTAGGTTATCTGATTTTGTTGTTAAGGGAGTTAGGGACATAAAACTTACCAATATAGAGGGCGAGATGGCCGGAAAATTTTCGAGTCAGTTCGGCATATCTGCCCAATCCCAATCCCGTATGAATTTCTGGAGAAACCTGCAATCAAGTGCCCCTATGCTTATTGGCCAACTTATGATGCTTAGCTTGGCTTTTGCTCTTATACTCAGCGACGTCCCGAATGCTAATGTAGCATCAATACTTGCACTTGTAGCAATCGTCGCTTTTCGTGTGATGCCGGCTTTTAATAGATTCTGGAGTTTATACTCTAGTATGTATATTGTAATACCATGGGTTAAAGGCGTAATTAGTACACACAAAGAGCTCAGTCATAACTCCATAAATTTAAACCACGGTCATCATACAAATAAAAATCGATATATTTGGGAGGAGATATCTTTCACAAACGTGTCATACAAATATCCGGAGTCAGACCAAAATGCTTTAAGCGGGATCTCGCTAAGAATAACTAGGGGGAAAAAATACGGAGTAATTGGTAAATCGGGTGCGGGGAAGAGTACTTTTCTAGATATCCTTTCTGGTTTGTATTCTCCAACGGACGGTGCAATTCGAGTAGATGGTGAAATAATTCGCGCCAATTTCTTATCAGAATTAAATTTGGCTTACGTATCACAGGCACCAGAAATGCTGGATGGCGAAATATGGGAAAATGTGGCTTTAGGAGTAAAGTGGGAGGAAGTGGATAAAGCACATCTTCATAAAGTACTATCTATGGCTGACATTTGTGAATTCGTCGATGGGTTAGCAAAAGGTATTCACACAAAAATTGGATATCAAGGTGTATCAATGTCAGGCGGGCAATTGCAGCGCTTATCAATAGCGAGGGCACTTTACACAAAACCATCACTCTTAGTATTGGATGAGGCGACGAGTAATCTAGATTACAACTCAGAAGAAGCTATTAAAGAAACGCTCTATAATTTAGGTGAAGGAATGACCTTAATCATTGTTGCCCACAATTGGGAAACAGTCAGGGAGTGTGATGAAATTTACTTGATAGATTCAGGAGAAAAAAAGGATGAAGGTTCTTTGGGCGAGTTAAAAACGCGGAACCCAGGTTTCTTTGGGGAGTAATAATTCGATGGAAATTGATGGCAAGAAAATTGGAAGGAATAATCCAGTCTACATCATAGCCGAAGGGGGAGTTGCCCATTTTGGTAGCTTATCGAAGGCCAAGGAACTTGTTGATATTGCTGTTTCTGCTGGCGCAGATGCATTCAAGCTACAGGCATTCCGAACTGACCACCTGATAGCTAATTCATTGCCAGATTGGAAAAGACGAATGAAATCAAGGGAAGTGGGGTTTGATTTTATAAAGCACATTAGTGAGTACTGTGCTCTTAGGGGCATTACGTTTTTATGCACTCCTCATGAACCGTCAGTCCTGACATGGCTAGAAAAGCTGCGGATCCCAGCATATAAAGTAGGTTCAGGAGAGAGGGGGAATCACGATTTCTTAAGACAAATTGCAAAATTAAAAAAACCGATGATCCTGTCGACAGGAACTCATACCGAGGAAGATATTCGCTCGTCTCTGGACGCAGTGAATAGCATGGGAAAGTTAGATATCGCGTTATTGCATTGTGTTACTGCGTACCCTGTTCCTTTCGAGCAAGCTAACTTAAGGATCATTAGTCGATATTTAGACTTATTTGAAAACCCAATTGGCTATTCAGATCACACAGAAGGCTCCACAGCTTGTTCACTCGCAGTTGCTATTGGGGCTTGTATAATTGAGAAACATATTGCCGTAGATTTTGACGTTCCTGATGCTCAAGACTGGCGGGTTGCTTGCGGGCCCAAGACTTTCAAAGAGTTTGTGGTACGAATACGTAAAACTGAAAAACTTATGGGGCGTGGTGAAATTGAAAGAAACAGTTGTGAAGATGCCGCACTAGGCTGGGCTATAAAAAGTATAGTGGCGTCAAAAGATTTGCCGATTGGTCATGTTATTCAAGATTCAGACATGGTAGCGAAACGCGCTGGAGGCTTAGGACTCCCCCCGAGTAGAAGCGCTATATTACTCGGGAGAAAACTCCAACTATCAAAGAAAAAAGATGAAAAAATCGAAATATCGGATTTATACGGATGATTAAACATATTGCCGTCCTGTCCGGTAAAAGAGGCGGGTATGGAGCAATGAAGCCGCTGCTGAATGCGTTGGATAAAGATACAGAAATTAAGCTATCGTTAATTCTAACGGACCAACACCTCAACCGGGAATTTGGAAATACACATCAAGAAGTAGAGCAAGATTTTACTATCGCTGGGCTTATTGATATGAATCAAAAATCATCTTCAGAACTTCATCGCACAGAAGCACTAGGTAACTGTATGACAAAAATGGCTATTTTGCTGGATGAGTTACGCCCGGATATTCTGGTGCTGTATGGAGATAGGGGCGAAGTTTTATCCACTGCGGTAGCGGCTGTTCATCTGCGTATCCCCATTGCGCACTTGCAAGGGGGGGATTTGTCCGGAAATATTGATGAGCAAATGCGGCATGCAATAACAAAACTATCGCACCTGCATTATCCTTCTACACAAGAAAGTGCCGAAAGAATAATATCAATGGGTGAATCCCCATCGAGAGTAAAAGTGGTTGGTGATAATCATGTTGACGGGATTGTTGCGGAGGCATACACACGCCCCCCAAAAGTCAGATCCGTACTAAATATTGGTAAGGATATAAGCCCTATTATTTTTCTGTACCACCCAGAAACAACACGAAATAGGGATGTCAAAGATGACACGCACCAAATATTGAAAGTGGTTTCAGAAAAGAAAATACGTACCATAATCGTTTACCCCTGCTCAGATGCGGGATATAAAGACGTAATCAGTGCATTTGATGCGTTCCGGGGGGAAAAGCAATTTTCGTTCCACAAAAACATAAGTGCGGAAAATTTCTGGGGCCTTTTAAACATAGCAAATTTAATTGTAGGCAATTCGTCATGCGGGCTAATCGAAACGCCATACTTTGGAATACCTGCTATTAACGTTGGTAAAAGACAGGAGGGTAGAGCTTGTTCATCAAACGTTATCCATTGTGAACCTGTTCAAAAGGAGCTGAACGAAGCGTTGGACCAAGCAATGCACGATACTAATTTCAGAAATACAGCCAAAGATGCAAAAAAAATATTTGGTGATGGTTTGGCGTGGCGCAGAATTTATGAAGATCTTAAATCATTAGAAATCACTGAAGATCTATTCGATAAACGATTTGTCTAGACAATTTAAAACAATCGCGATCATTCCTGCTCGAGGGGGTTCTAAAGGTGTTGTTGGTAAGAACCTTCGCGAAATTGAAGGCAGGAGTTTAATCGAAAGGGCAATCGCATCGGCGTCCGTAAAGGGTTATATAGACGATATAGTTGTTTCAACCGATTCACCTGAAATACAAAAAACTGCACAAAGGTGCGGTTTATCAGTCCAGCAGTTGCGACCAGCATCACTAGCAACTGACTCAGCCTCAGTAATAGACGTGCTGCTACACTGCATAAAAGAGTATGAGGAGCGAAATGGTAGCGTCATTAAAAGTGCGGTGCTTCTGGAGCCAACATCCCCATTCCGAAACCGATCTCACGTTTTAAAGGCGATGAGAAAGTTCGAAGAGGGAAATTTTGGGTCACTCGTATCCGTATGTCCTCAGGTTCGGAAGCCGGAAAATATACAACTCAAAATTGATGGGGGATGCCTTGAACCGTACATCAAAAAACCAAGCAATCTACACATATGCCGCCAAGAAATGAGTAATATTTGCCGAATTAATAGTGCGATATATGTCTTCAATGTCGAAAGGTTTAGGTTTTCAAAGAAACTATTAATACCCAAAGTAGGGTATTTAGAAATGACAGAAATTGAATCAGTAAACATAGACTCAGAAAACGATTTACAATACGCAAGAATAATAAATAAGAAATGAAAGTACTAATTATAGGTGGAGACGGGTATCTTGGTTGGCCGACAGCAATGGCTTTTTCCGCGCGCGGAGATGAAGTTATGCTAGTCGATAATTTTGCCAAAAGAAAATGGGAGCTTGAAGAAGGTATTACTCCACTAGGGGGTGTTCCGACACTACATGAGAGAATTAAAAAATGGGTAAATATCAGTGGGAAAAAAATTCATTTGGAAGTTGGCGACATCACAAACCACAGGCAAGTTTACTCAGTGTTAGAGGATTTTAAACCAGAGGCAATTATACACTATGGGGAGCAACCATCCGCCCCATATTCAATGCAAAGTAGAGATAAAGCAGTTTCGACACAGCAGAATAACATTGTTGGAACACTAAATCTTCTTTTTGCAATGCGTCATTCATGTCCTCGGGCACATTTGATAAAATTAGGTACAATGGGGGAGTACGGAACGCCAAATATCGACATTGAAGAGGGATGGTTGGATGTTCAACACAATGGCCGACAAGATAGGGTGATGTATCCCAAAAAACCCGGAAGTTTCTATCACTGCTCCAAAGTTCACGATAGTCACAACATTGAATTCGCTTGTCGAATATGGGGCACTCGAGCCACGGATTTGAATCAAGGGGTTGTTTACGGTTTAGAGACAGCTGAAATGCAGGGTGAACCTGAATTGCGCACCTCATTCCATTATGATCATGTGTTTGGTACTGTCCTAAACCGGTTTTTAACACAGGCGGCAGCTAATGAACCGCTTACAGTGTATGGAAAAGGGGGGCAAACCCGAGGTTTTCTTAATATTCAAGATACAATTAAATGTGTGACTTTAGCTGCAGATAATCCCCCTGAAGATGGTGATTTTAGAGTTTTCAATCAGTTTACTGAGCAGTTCTCGGTAAAAGATTTAGCGAGTAAAGTATTAGAAGCTGCCGCGCGCTCTGGCGTGGAGGCCAGCATAGTTAATTTAGATAATCCAAGAGTGGAATTAGAGGAGCATTATTACAACGCGAAGCATACAGCTCTTGTAGATTTGGGGTTGAAACCTGTATTTCTGACCGAAGAGGTAATAGATAAAATGTTTGCGTCAGTATTAAATAAAAAAGAGGAAATTAGAACGGAGCTATTCCCACCTTCAATAAAGTGGGCCCAGCAATAATTGCCTGAAAAATGAGATTGATCGTCTGCGACAAGGGAGGGCGTGAGGAAAGAATTTCTGAAGTGGCAGAAGGCAATGCCGCACGCGATTTTTTTTATGGAACGGATCAGTTGCACGGGTCAGGATTTGATATTTCTAGAGAATGTGTTCGTAGTCCCTATCCAGGGATAAAAGGGCACATAATACAACGATATGAGTCAATAATAAGCAGATGTACGGGACTAGGGATGCGTCCTTATCTGGCTAAAAAGATTCTCAATAAATTGCAAAGCAATGATTTAGCAATAAGCTTCACCGATGGATTCAGTTTAACGTTGGGTTATGTTCACAAAAAGAATTTAAAAATCCGATCGAAGTTAGTTGGATGCTTTCATCGGCTTTGCGACATTGAAGAAAGTGCGCCAAATTTTTTAAAGAAGTACATACGGAAAAGAATCAAAAGTGCTTTGAGGCGCCTTGATCATGTTTCATTTTTTGGTCCCGCAGATCGTGAGGAGGCAATAAAACGATATAAAATTCCAAAAGGAAAAACCAGTGAGTTTGTCCTGGGTATTGATTCCGAATTTTGGAAACCAACTGGAGAACCAGAGGGGGATTATTTTTTTTCAATTGGACAAGACCCCCAAAGAGATTTCCAGTTGTTAGTCAATCTTAATACTGACCACACCATACGTATCCAAACACCACTAAATTTAACAATACCAAAAAATAAGGAAAATATAATTCTGAATGACGGCAATTACTATAAGTCGCATTTGTCAGATATACAATTGAGGAGTCTATACTGCCGTGCGAAAGCCATAGTTCTGCCTCTTCAGGACGTGTTACAACCTACGGGATACAGCGTTATGCTTCAGGCTATGTCGTGTGCTAAGCCGGTAATAATAACTTTTAATCGGGGTTTTTGGGCCAGAGACCAAATGACGAGCGGCCAGGATTGTATTTTTGTCCGCCCAAATAACGAACAGGACCTGAGAAACGCAATGTGTTCTTTAGATGCGAACCGGGATTTAAGGCTTAAAATTGGGGAAACTGCCAGAAAAACAATTCTAAACCATTTTCCGATCACAAAAAGCGCCGACAGCATAAGTAAGATTATCCAAAAAATAAGCATTAATATATAATCGTGTGTAAAAAAACGGTATTGATTACTGGTTTCTTCGATTTACTGCATTCGGGGCATGTGGCATTTATTCAAGATGCCGCTAAGTACGGGAAAATTATCGTCTCAATGGGTTCTGATGAAAATTATCTCCGCCAAAAAAAGCGCTATCCATTGAATACGGAAAATGAGCGAAAATACATGCTTGAAGCAGTGAAACACATAGATCAAGTGCACATATCTCGAGAATGTGGCCCACTCTCTTTTCAAAGTCATTTGAAAGATTTCAAGCCCGATTACTTCATTATCAATCAGGATGGGGACAGTCATGACAAGGAAAAAATATGTATTGATAATAATGTGAAGTATATAATTTTTGAAAAAGAATTATCAAAAAACTTCTCAAGGCTGGGCTTGTCTGCCCTCAAAAAATTAAATAAAATTCCACATAGAATCGATTTGGCAGGGGGATTCTTTGACCAAAAAAAATTTAACTCAGTTACGCCTGGCTCTTCGGTTATATTAAATCTCGAGCCAATGAATTTAGAGCCGAGATCGGGAATGTCCAGTAGTACAAGGAGGGTCATTCAAGAATTATTTGGGATGAGCCTTCCTGTTAATCAGCCGCTCGAAAAAATCTCCAGACAGATACTTGCATATGAGAACTTCGACAAAGAATACGTTTCCGGGGCTACTGATGCGTATGGACTTGTTTACCCTCGAATAAATAAGTTCTCTTACAATGAATCATATCATCCAAACAAAATTGAAACACTAGATCATGATGAAACAATTAAATGGATAGAAGGCAGGGTTTTTCTAATTCACTTGGGAGCACGTGAACCGTCATATAATGTTTTCGATGGGAGGGAACTCATTAACAAAGCTATGCTTCAGGAATATAGCAATTTGGCTGATGAAACTTGGAAATCTATTATTAGGCGAGACTTCAAGGGTTTACTCCGGGCTGTATCCGGTACGTGCGCAATTCAGAAAAAAATGATACCAGGATATATAGATAGCACTATGGAAGAAGTCGTTAGCAAATATAATACTCGCACTACTGCTGCTAAATTAATGGGTTCAGGTGGGAAAGGGTACTTAGCTGTCATTTCTGAGGTCGCTCCCGAAAATTCAACCTCCATCGCTATTAGGAGGGGCTAATTAGGACGCCCCAATTACAATAATAATGAACATAGCGATCGGATACCATTTACAAAGTGGGCCCTGGGGAGGGGGTAATCAGTTTGCGAAATCACTGGTAACGGCACTCGAAACAAAAGGACATACAGCAAATTTTGATTTAAGTCGGACAGATTTAGATTTGATTCTTTTAACCGAAACAAGGGGTAGAAGCCCCTCAGGATCTTTCAATGCCGGCGACATTTTGCGTTATCTAAATTTCAAAAACCCCAATGCGATCGTTGTTCATCGTATCAATGAATGTGACGAGCGTAAGGGAACTTCAACGATGAATCAGCTATTGAAACGTGCTAATTATACAGCTGATCATACAGTATTTATTGCTTCATGGCTAAAGGAATTAAACTTATGGGAGAAGGCCCGGTCTCATTCGGTGATTCTAAATGGCGGTAATTCCAAAATTTTTAGGAAGAAAGAAAACAATACAATTAATCGCGGAGGTCGCATGGGCTTAGTAACTCATCATTGGGGTAACGATAAGCATAAGGGAGCCGACGTCTATCAGTTCATAAATGATCTTCTAGATTCACCCGAATATAAGGATCAATTTAAATTCACTTATATTGGAAACGTACCGATTTCATGTAATTTGAATAATTCGACTATAAAAGCGCCTATGCATGGTGAGGAATTAGCAAATGAACTTCGGTCGCACGACATATATGTAACAGGATCGATAAATGAACCTGCGGGAATGCATCACATAGAAGCCGCACTTTGTGGCTTACCGATCATTTATAGAAAAAGCGGAGCTCTGCCCGAGTATTGTGATGGATTTGGTCTAGGTTTTGAGCGAGTCAATGAACTACAGTCCGTAATAAATCAAATTCGACTTAACTACGGTGTATTTTTTGAGGCACTAGAAAGATACCCTTACACCGCCGATAGGATGTGTGACGAATATTTGGAACTATTTAACGAACTCATTTCACAAAGAGCTAACATACTTAAGAAACGGCGGTTATGGAGAAGCCCTTGGAAAGTTTTTCGAAATCAGATTGCAATATAAAGAATGAGAAAAGACTACATTGAAGTTAGTGATTTGGACAAAGATGAAACTTCCTTCGTTGAGGAGTATTGGACAAGGGTCTGGGACAGGCAGGGGGGAATTGAAAGTGTAACACGAAAGATACACAATCAGGATGAGGTTGAAATCACCAATGATTATTTAAAGGAATTTCCGAATGGGAAACTCTTGGATGCAGGTTGCGGTTTAGGTGACTGGGCAATGTACTTCGAAGAGCATGGATTCTCCGTAACGGGTTTAGATATAAGTCGAAAAGTGATCTCGGAGTTAAATGAGAGATTTCCTTCTAAAGAATTTATGGTGGGAGATATTCGAAATACAGGAATGGAAGAGGGCTATTATGATGCTTGTTATTCTTGGGGGGTCTTTGAGCATTTTGAAGAAGGTCCATCGGCATGCCTCAAAGAGGCCTACAGACTCATAAAGCCCGGGGGGCTATTGATAACTACTGTCCCTTTAGAAAATATGCGTATTTCCATAAAAAGCGCTTTAGCCCTGCCAAAAAAGAATAGAGGGAAACGTAGGTTCTACCAGTATCGCTTTTCCAGAGAGGAATGGTGTGGAAAGTTGGAAGAGGCTGGTTTTAGTATAGAAAAAATAAAACCAATACACAAAAGGCAAGGCGTCTTAAGGTGCCTGCATCACGAGTTTGGATTGCCCTATGATTGGTTGTTAACAAGAGGCTTATCGGTCATTTTGGCCCCTTTTATACCGGGAATACTCATAGGTCATATGATATTAGCTGTGGCGCGAAAACCACAGTAAAGCTATGGAAATAAATGGAGATGAAAAGCTTGGGTTAATAGAGGGCATAAAATATCTTATTCTTAATACATACAGAAATATATTGTCTGCTAGGCCGTTTTCTCAGACCCTGCTTTACAACCCTAAACTAAGTAACCCACTAGTTTTAGCGTCGCCGAGTCGATACATTATAGAAGACTACATGCAGTGTGAAATATTTAGGGATTTAGAAAGTAAAAAGATAGATATACTAGAAGTGGGATGTGGTTCAGGCAGAATGAGCCAGTTGCTCTCGTGCGCAGGTGTTTCTGGGAATTATACAGGCATTGATATAGCAGAAAAATTTTGCTCAAAATCTAACAAAGAACTGAGTGTGAATTTCAAAAATATTGGAATTCATCAATACAAAGAACAATCTAATTACGACTTAATCTTTTCTATTTCTGCCTTAGAGCATATCCCGCATATTCAAAATGCTATAGATCGCATGGACGACCTATTAACTGATTCCGGTATCCAAATTCACGCAATACCGTCAGGTTGGGCATTGGCCCTCTATTTGTTTCATGGGCACAGGCAATTCCCATTGGGAAAAATTCATTCTTATTTTAATGCCCCAAACATAACGCGAGTAGGGGGTGTGTTTAGTTTCATGGTTCACTTTATTTTTATTACACTAATCGAAATGGTACTTAAATATAATGCGCGTAAAGCGTGGCCTAATCTCTATAGCAGTATATTGAAAATGGGTATCGAATGGGACAAATACCTGCCTTTCATGAGTGCTGGTTATATCATAATAACACGAAAGAAGTGAAAACCATATTCCAAAGCCTATAAAAACAATTAATAAATTTAAAGAATACAGTAAGGGTTTAGTCCGGGCAGTTCAGTGCGCCCCGTGGAGTTTGGCAGCAAATTTGGGCTTATACAAAGGGGCCGGGGCCGAGATACAATTTATAGCGGAGGATGCTGATTGGTCAATCCGTTGGGATGGTGAAGGTATTCGGGGGGGGCTAGCATGTAAAAACTCACCTTCATTTGATTTAGTGCATAACCCCCACAATATCGCTCATAGAGTTGTTCATTTTGGTTCTCAATATAGATGGGAGTCGTGGGCTCCCTACATATCAAACACTAACGCTTATGTTGTCTCATTTTTTCATGGAAAACCCTCAGACGGGCCAGAAGTTGAGAGGCATATTGAGAATTTTATTCGGTATGAACAGAAGGCTGAAAAAATTATCGTATCAAATACTCTAGTTCAAAATCGACTTGTAAAATGGGGGATAAGCCAATCGAAGATCGTGAAGATTCCCATAGGTGTAGATGTTCATAAATACAGCTCACAATTAAAATACGGTAGTGAAGACATACGGAAAAAGCTAGGAATCGGTCAGGATGTAACGCTGGTCGGGTCATTCCAGAAAGATGGAAACGGATGGGGTGAGGGTTTGACCCCAAAGCTTATAAAAGGGCCAGACATATTTCTTTCGGTAGTGGAGGGGCTTTCTGCATATCGCGATATTCATGTCCTGCTAACGGGACCGGCTCGAGGTTATGTCATCGAGGGTCTGAAAAAACTGAAAATACCATTTACTCATCGATATCCTAGTTCAGTGGACGCTCTTGCTAGGCTCTATAGAGCGTTAGATTTATATTTAATAACTTCAAGAGAAGAAGGCGGACCAAAAGGACTTATTGAAAGTATGAGTGCCGGAGTTCCGGTTGTTTCGACTTATGTTGGGATGGCGCCAGACTTAATAAAAGATGGCATTAATGGGGCAATTACGGCGGTTGATGATATTGAGGGACTCATAGAAAAATCAATGGAAACGCTGTCGCTATCTAGTGAAGAAAAAAAAAGAAGGAATGAGCAGGCGTACGGGCAAGTTTTACAATGTGATTGGAAAACGGTGGCACACGAACACTTAGAAAAAGTGTATAGGCCAGTTATGAAGCGAACAGAAATCTTATAGGACATATAAATTGGACTATAATTGGATTAGAAAAAAATCTCTGAAGATCCGCCAATTAGAACCACAGATCATTGCGGAATTAAACAAACTTTATAGAACAAAGTCCAATAACATTGCATTATACTATGCTGGGGGATCCAAGGGTAGTATTGGTGGGGGCTTGGTTAAAGTGAGCCGTTTACAATCTGTTTTTAGGGAGCATAAATACGGATTTAACCTCGTTTATAACCTAAGCAATTGGTCCTTATTAAATGAAAGTGCTATCAACAGTTTAAGAAGCCAGAAAATACCGATAGTTCACAATCAAAACGGAACATTTTACCGCGCTTGGTACAAAGGAGATTGTGAGTGGGAAAATCAAAGCATGGCAAAAACTTACCACGCCGCTAACTATGTCTTTTTTCAGAGTGAGTTTTGCCGCATGGCGGCTGCATACCATTTAGGGGAGCGGAAGGGGCCTAGTGAAGTTTTATATAATGCAGTTGATACGGAATTTTTTAGGCCGCGAGAACCAAAGACGAAAAATAAGAGCCTCATCTTTTTGATAACGGGCAAAATTGATTATTCGACTTGGCATCGAGTTCATTGTGCTTTAGAGGCTCTAAAACTTGCAGTAGCAGAAAAAAGAAAATTTAAAATCATTATAGCAGGATGGCTGAGTTCTCAGGCTAAACAATTTCTTAGAGAGACAATAAATGAATATAAATTATCAGAATATGTGGTTTATAGTGGACCTTATAGCCAAGACGAAGCTCCAGCCATCTATAATCAAGCAGACGTATATATGATGTTAAAACATCAGGACCCATGCCCCAATACGGTGATAGAAGCAATGTCATGCGGCTTGCCAGTTTTATATTCCGATACTGGGGGGGTCGCAGAATTAGTGGGAAAGAGTGCGGGGGTGGGCCTTCACTGTGAAACAAGTTGGGAGGAAGCGCACACTCCGTCTCCTGAATGTATTCTTTCTGGCATGAAACATATAGAAGTGGGTATGTCTAAAATGAGTAAAGAAGCTAGGCAAAGAGCATGCGAACGGTTCGGGATAGATTTGTGGATGGAGCGTCACCGGAATATATTTTCTAGTTTGATTCAATCAAATGTCATCACATAAAAAAAGAACCTTACTGTCGGTTGCAGGTTTTCTCTCTTTCTTTGTTAAGCTTGTGCCATGGAAATTGAAAAGATGGTTATTAACTGCATTTCTGGTAATCGAAACTAGAGGCGATCCTCGTGGCGCATTAATAAAACTCCTTCAAATCGAAGATAAGCTTTCCTGGGTTATAAATGAACGCGCCATGCAATACGGCGAAAACATGCATCCTAAGCATCGGTTAACACAGTATCATAATTTCTTTATTGAGAATATACCTTCTGGAGCTTCGATACTGGATGTAGGATGCGGGAAAGGTGTCGTCGCGTATGAAATCGCGAAACACTTACCAGCGTGTTCGGTAACCGGAGTAGATCGTAATTCCGAGAGATTTGCGGAGGCAAATAAACGAAACGATCTTTCAAATCTCAGCTTTATATTGAGTGATGTATGTAAGGAGCCGCTTAGAGGGGATTTTAATGTAATTATATTATCTAATGTGTTGGAGCACATTGAGAAGCGTGTTGATTTTCTAAAAGCTCTAATTTCAAACGTGTCTCCCGATTTATTCCTGATCAGGGTGCCGGCTTTCGAACGAGATTGGAAAATGCCTCTCAGAAAAGAGCTTGGTGTGAATTATTTTTCGGACGAAGAGCATTATATCGAACACTTTCTAGAAGAACTTAAAGGCGAAGTTGAAGAAGCTGGCTTAATTATCGAATCTCAAGAAATAAAATGGGGTGAAATTTGGATGAAGTGTGGAACGCATGACCGAACCTAAGATTAGCGTAATTCTTCCTTGTTACAATGCGCATGCATTCATGGCAAAAACACTTGATAGTTTGCGTGAACAAACATGGAGAAAGCTGGAGATCATTATTATTAATGATGGTTCAACAGAACTTGAGACGCTTGATTTTTTATCCGGAATTCGAGGTGAATTCCGCGTTATAAATCAGGAAAATAAAGGGCTTCCCGCTGCTCGCAACCGAGGCTTTGCCGAGGCTAGTGGAGAATATATTTTGCCTCTAGATTGCGATGATTGGCTTGAGCCGACCGCAGTTGAAGAATTATTCGAAGCCTTGCGGGCTGGCGGCTCAAAATCATTCGCGTATCCGCAAATGATATTGGAAGGGGAATTGTCAGGAGAAACAAAAAAGGATTTCAATTTTTTTGAGCAACTATTTCTAAATCAATTACCCTATTGTTTACTGGTTTCTAAAAGTGCGTGGGCTGAGGTTGGCGGTTACAGGGAGTCCATGAGGTTGGGATACGAGGATTGGGATTATAACATAAGGTTGGGAGCTGCTGGTTATATTGGCGTAACTGCTTCCGATCCATTGTTACATTATAGAGTTACAAATCACGGTATGTTGTTAAGTAAGTCGGGCAAAATGCACTGTTCCCTATGGGAGGATATTCGAAGGAATAGCCCGCACCTTTATGGGTATAAAGAGCTCAGGCGACATTGGGCTCATTGGGCTGGGAAGCCATCAACTTATCCCCTGTGGATTTATTGGGCTTGGCTGGCTTTCTGCCTATTATCCCCTAATAATATAACAAACTATCTAGTAAAAAAAATGAGATATTTCTCGGCTAGTAGGAGGGTTTCGCGGATGCATAATTCGTAATTCATATGTGTGGAATTTGGGGTTACATGTCTGGTAGCGGAGAAGAGCGGGAAGCATTGTCCTTAACTAAGGCGGGGCTAACGCATCGTGGGCCAGATGAATTGGGCGAATATTCGAGTGATGGGGCACGATTGTTTATAGCTCGCTTAGCCATCATTGATTTAACATCAGGAGTGACGCCTGTTGAAAATGAAAATGGCAAAGTTGCGGCTGTAATGAACGGAGAGATATATAACCACGTCGAATTATCCCGCCTCCTCTCGGAAAGAAATCATATATTAAAAACCAAAACAGACACGGAGGTTTTGCCTCACTTGTACGAAGAGCACGGGGCGCATTTTTGCAATAATCTTCGTGGGATGTTTGCGGTCGCTCTGTGGGATGCGCGGCGGCAGCGTTTACTTTTAGCTCGGGATCGATTTGGGAAAAAGCCGCTTTACTACACCCGCCTTGATAGTGGCGGAGTTCTGTTTGCTTCAGAAATAAAAGCTTTGCGAAATATGTTGTCACCCGGTCGTTTCAGTATAAGAGATCAGGCTGTGTATGACTACCTATCGCTAGGGTTTATTCCGCAGCCTAGTTCCATTTATGACGGTGTGCGGCAGGTGCCCCCGGGTGCAGTGATTAGCTTTGAGGGGGAGCAAGTGCAAACTTCGCATTACTGGATGCCTAAGAAAAAAAATGTGACAAAGAATTTGGAAGATGTACGCAATAGGATTCAGGATTCAGTGCGGATTAGAATGAGAAGTGATGTGCCTGTCGGGGTTTTTCTGTCTGGCGGGATTGATTCAAATATAGTGGCCTATGAGGCAGCTCGTGTGACCGAGGGAGAGGTCAAAACCTTTACTGTACGAATGCCTGATGAAGAGTTAGATGAATCTAATCTAGCGCGCGCGGCGGCTGCGGCCTACAAGGTGCGGAACGAAGTGTTGCCTCTAGAGATTTCGCCGGAACGGGATTTAGTAGAATTAGTTAGGCACTACGATCAACCTTTTGCTGATTCCAGTGCTCTGGCATGTTGGGCGGTGGCCCGGGCGGCAGCTCAAAGAGTGAAGGTGGTGTTGACAGGCGATGGTGGTGATGAATTGTTTGGAGGCTATCGGCGCCATCTGGCGGCGTATCGGCTAGGGCAAATGCAGGGAGTGCCACGATGGGGTTGGCGCGGGTTAGCGAAGATGTTGCCCCGGCGACAACGCCGGTCCCTCTTGGGGTTTGCACGGCGGTTTGCGCGCGGTGCGGGGGCAACACCTGGAAGGCGTTATTTGGAATGGTCTTCGGATCTGTTGTTGGATGATGACAAATGCACGATATGGCAGGGCGGGGAAGTGGCAGCTACGGAGGGCTGGATCGAGGCGCAAGTTGAGGATAACGCCTCGTTGTTGCGCCAGCAAATGCAGCTGGATCAGCGCGTGAATTTATTGAGTGATTTGCTGGTGAAGATGGACATGGCAACGATGGCGCATTCGCTTGAGGCTCGATCTCCGTTGCTGGATCATGAGTTGGCCGAGTACGCCATGGCTTTGACTGATGGAGAGTTGATACGGGGAGGGGTGACCAAAAGCGTATTACGAAGGGCTTATGCGAATGTGCTGCCGGTGGAGGTTTTGAACGGTAAAAAAAGAGGGTTCGAAGTGCCGGTGGAGCGTTGGCTGCAAACCGAATGGCGCGAGTTGTTGCAGGATGTATTGGGGGCACAGGAGCCGGCGGTAGCGGCGTATGTGGATCGACGATTTCTTCGTGATCTTATCGCAGATCGGCTGGAGGGTGACTGGAATGTACCCATGCTGAAATACACAATGCTGGTTTTGGAATTGTGGCTGCGGGAGCAGAAAAATTGAAGCTGCGGATTTTGTTTGTGTCCGCTGCAGATTGGGCCTTTCGGGTCCATCGATTGTCTTTGGCTAAATGGTTGATTCAACGGGGGGCGACAGTGGGTGTGATTTGCCCGGAAGGAAATGAGCGGGCAATTCTGGAGGCGGCTGGTTTGGACGTATACACGATGGGCTGGTCTCGGAAACGGGTTTCATTAGTGGAGACCTGGCAGGCAGCGCGAGAGATCCGGCGTGTGGCAACGACGTTTGAGGCAGATGTGGTGCATTGTGTCTCAGTACGGTGCGTGCTGCTGGGTTGGCTGGCCACCTGGGGGGGGCGATCTTGGCGTTTGATCAATCATGTGATTGGGATGGGAAGTTTATTCTCTGAAAATCCGAGCGGTTTGAAGAGCACTGGGTTGCGAGCTTTGGTGGAATGGGGATTGAAATGCGCCTTTCGAGCAAACAGCACAGTGACTATTTTCCAGAATCAGGATGATGAAGCGTTTTGGCGCAAGAGGGCGGGATTAGGCGAGTCCCAGTGTGTGTGCTTGCCCGGGAGTATCGAATGGAAAGAGGTGGCTGTGCCCGAGCCTAAGACGGATATGGTTCGGATTTTGTTCGTGGGCCGAATGCTGGAAGATAAAGGTGTCCGCGAATTATTTGCGGCTTGGAAACAGGTGTGTTCTAGGGGCACGAAAGTGGAATTAATTTTGTGTGGAGATGTGGATAAGGGGAATCCTCGCAGCTTGTCGCGTGAGGATTTGGAGAATATGGCAGATGAAAAGGACTGCGTTTGGCTGGGGCGCATCGGAAATGTACTGGAAGAAATGACGGCGGCGCATTTGGTGGTTTTGCCTACCTATCGTGAAGGACTGCCGCGCGTGATTCTGGAGGCGGGATTGATAGAGCGGGCGGTAATCACCACGGATGTTCCTGGATGCAGGGAAATCGTGGAGCATGGAAAATCAGGATTATTGGTCCCTCCACGTGATGTAGCCGCTCTTGCGGAGTCAATTGAGATTTTGCGAGATGATGTAATGCGTAGGGCTGACTTGGCGGCGGGATTACGGAAACGGGTGAAGCAGGAATTCTCGGACGGAGTACTGCATCCGCGTTGGGAGAATTTATATCAGGCAAGCTGATGCATGAATTGGGCATAGCCCTTGGCGCAGGTTTATTGACTTGGATCTTGTGTGCCCCAACCACGTGGTTACTGCGCTACGGAGGGTTCTGGGATCATCCCAATGCACGATCCAGTCACGATACACCGACACTAAGAGGCGGCGGATTAGCGCCGTTGACGGTTGTATTTTTGGCAGTTTGGTTTTGGGTTTATCCGGACCGGCCGGCTTTCGGTGCGGTTTGGTTGGCCGGGTTGATTCTATTGGTCGCCATCAACCTTTGGGATGATCGACGAGGGCTTGCGGTGAAATGGCGTTTGTTGGCGCAATTTGCTGCCGCGGCTGGGGTGGTTTGGGCCTTAGGTTCCGGACAATGGTCTGGGCTGACGATGGCAGTCTTAGTCTTTGGGTTTGTGGCGTTTATGAATTTTATCAACTTCATGGATGGGATCAACGGTCTGGTTGCGGGGCAAGTGGCCTTGACGGCGCTGGGCGTGGCACTGTTTGCCGGAGGGGCAGATGGAATAGTGACGGTCATAAGCTGGATAATCACGGGAGCGATGTTGGGTTTTCTGCCGTTTAACTTTCCTAAGGCGCGAATGTTCCTGGGAGATGTCGGGAGCATAGGGCTTGGATTTTGCCTAGGCGTGTTGGGTTTGATAACCAGTAAGGAAATGGCAGCGCAGGCGTCGACGGGTTGGCTTCTTGTACTTCCATTGTATTTTTTCATGGAGGGAACCATTGCCGTATTGCGGCGTTGGCGTGCTGGGGAGCAGTGGTGGACTCCACACCGAGAGCATTTTTATCAACGACTTATTCGGTCCGGTTGGAGTCACAAACGGGTTTCAGGTTTGCTTTGGATGATTCAGATAGTGGTCGTGATTTTTCTGTATTGGGGGCATGATCGTGTGCCTGCGGTTTGGGGATGGTTATTGTGTGGGCTGGTTTGGGGTGGGGTGTTCCTTTACGTTGAACGCGTTTTCATTAGCAGTCGAAAGAGTCCGAAATAATCTATGTCACTATTGCGGCCACCCAATTTGACCCAACTGCAACGTATCCTTGTGTTGTTGGGGGTGTATAGCGTTGTGCTCATAGCAGCGACGTGGGTAGCTTATGGATTACGGTTTGATTTCGAGGTGCCAGAGATTCATGAACGTCAATTTGGGGCCGTTTGGCCCTGGGTGTGGGCGTCCAAGTTGGTGGTTTTGGCAGCGGCGGGGCAGTTTTCCAGTTTGTTGAGCTTTTTTAGCCTGCCTGACCTGAAACGATTGGGTGTGGCCCTAGGATTGATCACTGTGGGAATGTTGGGGTTGTGGCATATGGGAGAGTCGATTCACTCAATGTCCCGTGGAGTGATTATCCTAGATGGAGTATTATCCTTTCTTGGAGTGGCAGCTTGTCGACTAATCTTTCGTTTGATCCGGCAGGGCACGGGAGAGAAGGCACTGTCAGAGACGCGACGGATAGCAATTGTGGGTGCGGGTGAGGTGGGCGCAAATCTCGCACGAGAATTGCAAACACGGGGAGGATTGAGGCCGATGGTATTTTTCGACGATGCTGTGCGTAAAACAGGAACGCAGGTACACGGTATTCCGGTTCGTGGGGCGGTGGAATTATTGGGGGAGGCGGCTGGTACGGAGATTGATGAGGTGATCATTGCCATGCCGTCCGCCGCGGGAGAACGAGTGCGTGCAATTGTGGAGTATTTGGGGCGTCATGAAATCCCTTGCCGAACTGTTCCCTCCATGAGCCAGTTGGCCGAGGGCGAAATAATTTCGGCACTGCGACCGATGGAGATTGGGGATGTGCTGGGACGGGAGCCGGCGGATTTGGAAGCGGATGGGCTGGAGAATTTTTATGCAGGGGAATGTGTGTTGGTGACGGGGGCCGGCGGGAGTATTGGATCTGAACTATGCCGGCAACTAGTGCGTCGTGGAGTGTCGCGATTGATTCTTTTGGAACGGTCAGAATCGGCTTTGTTCGACATCCATTCCGAATTAGCCGTGGAAACCGATTGTGTGCCGGAACTGTTGGACATTACTGATTCTCAACGGCTGAGTCAGGTGTTGGATCAGTATCGACCCGCCGCTGTATTTCATGCCGCAGCATTCAAACACGTGGGATTGTTGGAACGTCAGCCTTTAGTGGCTTTGCGAAATAATATTTTGGGCACGCACACCTTGGCCAAGCTGGCGCGAGAACATCAAGTAGACCGGGTGGTATTGATATCCACGGATAAGGCGGTGGAGCCAACGAATGTGATGGGGGCTACAAAACGCGTGGCCGAGAGGTTGATGGAAGGGCATGCGCTGGATTCGAGTGGGACGCGTTTTATATCTGTGCGCTTTGGTAATGTGCTGGGATCATCGGGGAGCGTTGTGCCCATATTTCAGCGGCAGATCGCAATCGGAGGGCCGGTGACCGTGCGGGATGCCGAGGTGACGCGATATTTCATGAGCATCCCAGAAGCGGCCGGCTTGGTGCTATGCAGTGGGATGCTGGGGGGAAACGGAGACCGGTTTATTTTGAATATGGGCGAGCCGGTGAAGATTATGGATTTGGCTGAGCAAATGATTCGGTTAAGCGGCAAAACACCCGGCCAGGAAATTGCCATTGAGATCACCGGCTTGGGGCCAGCCGAAAAAAAGCACGAACGACTTCATGCCTCCGACGAGCAACTGGAGGCCAGCACGCATTCTAAAATTCAACGGATCCGCGGCGACCGCTTGGATGCCGATGCTTGGCGCCACATGCAAAGCCAACTGGCTTTGCTGGAGGCACTGAATGGCGCGGACGCCAAAGCGTGGCTGCAGGATACGTTGCCCGACTATCAGGCCGAATAGTTCCGGCTGATTGACTCCCAAAAATCCACCACGCCGGAGGTGTGTTTAGGCGTGGGCGAAAGATTCAATCTGGCTGCAGACCTCTTCGATTTGGGTGGGGTGCAGCTCGGGATAAATCGGCAGACTCAAAACTTGCCCACTAAGTTGCTCGGCCACTGGGCAGGGGGCGGGCTTATGCGTGGCAAAACAGGGCTGAACATGGAGGGCTTCGGGATAATAAATTTCATGCCCTATACCAGCCTCGCGGAGTCGTGAGGCGAGGGCATCACGGCGTTCACGATTTTCGAGGCGTATAGTGAATTGATTCCAAGTATGGCCGACGGCTTCCTGAGGTAGGGTAAGGCTGGGAACACTTTCGAGCTGATTTCGATATTGCGCGGCGTTGACGGCGCGTCGATTAATCCAGCTTTTTAACTGCGAGCGCTTCACGCGTAGGAATGCGGCCTGCAATTCATCGAGACGAAAGTTGCCGCCGACGGCTTCGTGATGATATTTCGGTTTGGCTCCGTGGTTGCGCAGCAGCCGGGCGCGTTGAGCCAGATCATCGTGTGCGGTAACGAACATGCCGGCATCGCCCAAGGCGCCCAGGTTTTTGGTGGGGTAAAAACTAAATGTCGCGCAATCTCCC
>Ga0315320_10000402_pt1 | contig 35642 bp, 24 predicted proteins | sample M140m21515metaG_FD_203458 | JGI IMG/M metagenome (GOLD analysis project Ga0315320, IMG submission 203458) | Ammonia-oxidizing marine archaeal communities from Monterey Bay, California, United States - M1 40m 21515 | ecosystem: Environmental > Aquatic > Marine > Coastal | place: USA: California... | reverse complement strand
AAACCAACCTCTAAAGTTGGCTGCAAACGGCTGAGGATATAATCGGGAATCTCGAATGTTGACTCGTCCTGATTCATCGTCACGGCAGCCCGAAACTCACGATCCGCCGGAATGGTGATTCCCGCAACAATCGATTCGACAAGTCGACGCCCATCAAACAGGGGCGCGAGAGAAGCCCAAGATTTTTCATTCATCCGATTCCCCTCGTCCAGCAGGCATACGCCACCAGTAATCATGGCAGAGACGAGCGGTGAGGCGTGATAGGAAATTTCACCTCCCTGACTGAGCACCGGCGTGACGAGCAAATCTTCGGGACGGGTATCCGAAGTACATTGATAAATGTACAGCGGTCGTTCCTGAGCTTGGGCTGCGGCAATCGCCAGTTGCGTCTTCCCGATACCTGGGGACCCCACCAATCGCGGAGTGAGCGGCAGATCGAGATCGTCGACCGTGATCCAGCATGCAAGCAACTGCATCAGAATCTCTTGCTGACCGATCCATTGCCCGGGAAAGGTGTATGGACGGGACAGCTTCAGTTGGACGCCCTCAATTTCGGCGTAGGTTACGGCTTCGTTCTCTTCGACTGGTTTCGAATCAGATTCTCGAGCGTGCATTAAATTCGTGACCGAGATGGGTAAATATTTGAAAAGTCGTCCGCCCAAGATGCTCAAAAAGCTGTCTTAGGCATGAACGAAGGACGAGACCACCGAATCAGCGGCAAACCTACCTCTGTTGTATCGCACTGGAGGCGTCAGCTGGCGCACCGAGACGAAATAATTGGGATCGAGTACGAATTGAATCCTCCCGCAGTGACGAATCTGCCGGCAAGATTGAACCTTCAAAAATCGATTGAGACAACAGGTCTGAGCTGGAAACATGATTGATCGCTGACAATCACTGGGCAGGCTCGGCGATTTCCAACAGCAACCCTGAAGAAATCCCGCGTTCCAGCACTGCTCCCAGCTACTCTTATTTCCCGCGTTTCTCTGGGGCCACTTCTGCTTTCCTCTTGCATCGCCCGTTTCGCTCGCCGGTCGATAGACGGGAGCCCCTATCGGTTGACGGAAGAACCGGGCCCTCTCGACTTCTTCCTCGTGTGCTTTGGGCTTGGTGGTGCAGATTTGAAGTTTTCCCTGCCCTTGGTATTCCTCGATTCGGCCTGACTTTCCTCAGCCAGTGCCTGAGCAATCACGTGGATGTATTGATGAATGGAATGGTCTTCAAACGGATCGATTTTTCCATTGAGCAGTGCTCTCCAAAAGCCCATCCATCGATCACGAGTTTTTCCGGCAAACCCAGACTTCCGAATTTGGCCGCGTCGATCAAGGTAGATCTCGCTTCCACAATGCCGATAGCCAAACCACCCCGGTGGCACCCTCGTGACGATATCGTTGTTGTTGACATACCGCAGGTGATCCAACTTGGTGTACTGAGTGTAGCGCGGATTACCCACTCGTGGGCTGCCAAAGGAAAAGAGCCGCTCCGGGTTGCTATCGATATGGGAAAGCAGGCAGCGTCCAGCGCAAATGGTTGCCATCGCACCTCCCAGTGAGTGCCCACAAAACCAGAGTGGTTGTTGATTGCACATCAAAGCTGTTTCCAGCATGGGCCAAAGGTCGTCGACCTCACGTTTGAAACCACGATGCACGCGTCCCACGGTTTCCGACAGAACACTACTGGCCCGTGCATCAGCACGGATGTCGTTCCACTCGTTTGCTTCGGTTCCACGACAAGCGATCACGCAATCGTGTTGATTGCGAAAACGATAGGCCTGAGAACCATCCCGCTCGTAAAACGCGAGATCAGGAAAACCGAGACTTGCCGCAGCCCGCCCCGCTTCATCGGGGTCGTTGTAGGAAACCATTGCCAATTCAGCCATCAGCAACGATTGCTCGAGCTGCGTCATTTCGGTGACAGGTCGGTTTGCCATTGACCGCAGGATCAACGGTCTTTCATGACGATCAGAGATCTTCCGCGTGGCCCGACTCGATCGTTCCTTTTCGTTGCTTCTATTCACTCGAATCCTTTCCGCGTGTTTCAATCACTGCACTGACGACAACAGTTACTGACGACAACAGTTACTGACGACAACAGTTACTGACGACAACAGTTACTGACAACGCTCTATCGTCAGCAACAAGCAGTAGCTCATACCATTAACTCATACGATCATTGATTATTGGGAATGCCCACTTCGACCGATTCGTCCGTCGGTAACATTGGCTCCACTCTGGGGTGCCCACCATCGACATCAATCTTCATAGACAGATGACGTCGCCAGTTCTGATCATCGGGTTTTGGGAAGTCACTTCGAAAGTGAACCCCTCGTGATTCAGCTCGCACCAACGCTGCATCAACAATGCACGAAGCCGTCAACAACAGATTTTGCAATTCCCAGCCTTCCACTCCGTCGAACTGGTGAGGCATCACATACGCTGCAAATGAGCGAATGGAATCGGCCGCCTCCTGCAATCCCTCCGCATCACGTTCCACCCCAGCCAGTCGTCCCATCAAACTTTTAAGTGAGACTCGAACATCAGCAACATCGAACGATTCGTAGGAAGCACGCACGGGGTGCTGAATTCGTGGCACAACCATATTGGTTGGAACCTCAGCCGCCGCACGAGCAGCCGCTTCCCCTGCATGGGCTCCGTAGACGAGTCCCTCGAGCAAGCTATTACTTGCCAGGCGATTGGCACCATGAAGTCCAGTACTGGTAACCTCACCTGCAGCCCACAGTCCGGGCAAACTGGTCCTACCCTGGCGGTCGACGGAAACTCCACCGATCACGTAATGGGCACCGGGCCGCACAGGGATCCGATCAGACGTGATATCAAGGCCGAATTTCGAACACGCTTTGGCGATCCCTGGAAACCGCTTCATGACATGATCGGTATCCAGATGGGAAAGATCCAAGAACACATTGGAATGTCTGGTCTTCGTCATTTGCCTGATGATGGACTGACTGACCACATCTCGCGGCGCCAACTCAGCCCTCTCGTCGTACTCGGGCATGAAGCGTTCGCCATTGCAGTCGACCAGATGAGCCCCCTCGCCACGAACTGCCTCGGTGATCAGAGATCGTGAAGCTCCCGCGATGTACAAAACGGTGGGGTGAAACTGAATAAATTCCATATCTCGTAATTCGACGCCCGCGCGATAAGCCAGCGCCGATCCATCTCCCGTTGCCACGCTGGGGTTCGTGGATTCGCGGAACACCTGACCGGCTCCACCGGTGCACAAGATGGTCTCTTTGGCCCAAACCATGATTGGCTGTTGCCCTTCATTGAGGATGACTGCGCCGCGGCACCGCCCCTCATAAGTCAATAGATCGACGGTGAAAGCGTTTTCCCAAATATCAATATTGGATCGCTCACGCGTTCGTTCAATCACTGCTCGCATGACCTCTTGCCCGGTCGCATCACCCCGAGCATGAACAATACGTTCACGACTGTGCCCACCCTCGCGTCCCAGTGAGATTTCACCATTATTCTGATCGAATTTCGTTCCCCATCGAATCAGTTCTTCAATCCGTCTTGGCCCGTCGCGGATGACCATATCAACAATCGTCTGATCGCAAAGATTACCTCCCGCTGCCAGCGTGTCGGCCACATGCGACTCAAAACAGTCATCAGGGTCCAACACACCTGCAATGCCACCCTGGGCATAAACACTGTTGGATTCTCGCAGTTGATCCTTGGTGACAACCAACACCGATTGGTTGGGCTCCACCGCGTTAGCTGCTCTCAAACCTGCCAATCCACCACCGATGACCAACACATCGGCAAACCGGTGCACAGCCCGTGTGGAATCGAAAGGTAGAAGGTATCGAGGCGTGATCATTCCAAAATCTTCCGTTCTTGATGCAATTTCTGCCAGAGCAAAACCTGACAAAAGCAGTGCCAACTATTCCTGGAATCTACCGTCGATTCGTGGAATTTCACTACAAGCTGAAACACCAGAATAGCGCAACACGACTTTTGACTCAATTCCCGTCAATTTCCACTGTCATGTTCCAAGCTCTGTCGCAACCACTGTGTTAGACGACTTTCCGGCCAACTGCCCAGCCAACCGTACATCACTCAGCCCTGCTGCTCGAACGAAGCATCTGCCCATACAGACGGCCACCTCAGCATCGCTGCAGCAGCACTTTTCCTCACCTGCAGTCAGAAAGTTGCTGTTTCCCACCAGTTTAAAAGAACGCAATTTTCGGATTTTGGGACCAATAGCGATTGGGCAAGACCAGAAACAGGCTCTGGAGACGGCATCCATGAAAACCATTGTTTCGGTATTTCGTGACTACGTTATGCTTTGAAGCGTGGAACCGGCATGCCATCGGCGAGACCACCGCATGCGATTGACCGAGTCGGCACGTACCATTGGCCGAATCGGCGGACAGACGGGCAATCGTCATCAATGCTCTGACCCATGAGACTCCACAAGCATTACCGTATCCCAGCACCTGCAAAACGTCCATGAGTGAACTGAAACGCGAGCTTCATCCCAAGCCCGACCAAGCTACCGACGGTGATTCCTCAGCGAAACCAACTGACGGTGCGGACCTGCAGAATGCCGATGGAGACATCGACGAGATCGTGGCGGGATCGATACCCGGCCGCAAACGTCGACGAAAGAAAAAACGCAAACGCCGTCTAACGCTCGCAGTGCTTCCCACGCTGCTCACGCTTGGCAATGCCGTCTGTGGGTTAGCCGCAATTTCCATTGCGATGAGCGTGAATCTTGAATGGGAACTAGAAAACCAATTACTGGTCGCAGGCATTCTGATTTTTGCTGGCATGCTGTTTGACGCACTCGATGGCTCAGCGGCAAGGATGACCGGACAAGAGAGTCAATTTGGAGCAGAGTTGGACAGCCTTTGTGATGCGATCACATTTGGAACCGCACCTGCCGTCATTGTTTGGCAATACAGCGAAGGAATCGGCTTACCAAGAAAGGTCACGTGGGCAATCGGCGCGCTGTTTACTCTATGCGTGCTGATTCGACTTGCCCGCTTCAACGTCGAGACCACAGAGGATGACCCACACGACGGGTTCGAGGGGCTTCCTAGTCCAGCGGCAGCGGGCACGATCGCAGCGTTCGTGATTGCCATGCCCGAGTTGACTGCCTACACCACCGAAACCACTTCCGAAACCGGAAAGCAACTTGCCGAGCAATTTCTGTTGGGGTCACAGATATTTGTAGCAGTATTGACCCTGACCCTCGCCTATCTGATGGTGTCCCGTTTTCAATACCCACACATCTTCCAACAATTACTCAGAGGGCGTCGTGCGCCGCACCAAATTGGACAGGCGTTGTTCGTCCTGATCGGTGCCTTCTTGCTGCACTGGTTGGCGTTACCGATTGCCTTTTGCTACTACGCATTTGCCTCTCCCATCAAGACGGTGTTTCAGCGATGGCGAAACAGAGGAAGCGTGGAAACGACACCGAACGCTGAATAGACCAACGGTCACATTGCATTTAAACGCATCATGAACTGGTTGAGTCCATTTGCTGCAATGCGTCTCGAATTTTGGCAACATCCTCTGACGTGACATCACTCAACATTGGTTGAATTGGTCCAGTGCCTGCAATTGCGGCAAGTTCAACTGCCCGATGCAAAACTTTAATGGGATTGATTCCATTCCGAAGATCTTCGAGAGGACAAAACCACTCACGAATTTTTTCGGCAGTGTCAAAATTTCCAGCATGAATCGCGTGCATCATTTGCATGGACCTTTCTGGTGCTACACACACACAACCACTGGTAAAGCCACCTACGCCGAAATCCCTCAAGTGAATGATGGCTGGCTGTTCACCAATTCCACTGACGATCCGGTCGGCAGGAAAGACTTCGAGTACCTCTCTCAAGTAGTCATCTTTCGCGGGATCATCTCGCACGACTGCGTATTTCAGCCAGGAAATGACACCATCCTCTTCAAGCGACTTGATCAGCTCAGGATTCAACCAGCGATCAAACTTCAGATACAGCACCAGAGGTTTTCCGACAGCCTCTGACAACTTCCGAACCCCAGTCGCAATGCCAACTTGGTCGACAGCATCGCGTGAGGGCAACAACATGGCTGTGGGAAAGTCGTGCTCACGCAGGATCGCTGCCTGGTCCAGTGCCAAACCAAACGCCGGCCCCAGCGATGGTACCACGACGGTTTCCTCCGATGCGAGGTCAGCAAGCATCTGCAGCAATGAGGCATACTCAGAAAGGCGAGCATGATATAGCACGGCGTTTCCACCATATAAAAGAGAGCGAATTCCACCGGCCTCGAGAAAGCGGATGATTTTTCGATTCTCCTGCTCACAGATCTCGAGCGATGAATTCCGTGCCAACGGTGGAACAGCAATAACCGACTCACGTAACTGAGCGGCAGAAAAAGGAGCAGTTTTCATGGATCGCCAATTCTGAAACTTTTGAGGTCTATTCTATTTTGGGTGTTATGGATTCTACAGGTCGCACACGGCAAAAATTCCCATCGAGTTCGCAACGGACTTTCTACCAGGATTGCCGTCTCTTATCACATCCAATCTGTCAGTGAATACTGGGTTCAGCGTTTGGCGTGCGCCCGGTCAGGAAATCAAAGTCACAGCCAAGATCAGCTTGTGTGACATGCTTGGCATACAAATGCTCATAGCCCCGTTCTGGGACAGGCTTTAATGGTGGCATTGCAGCGCGACGGCGAGTGATCTCGTCTTCACTAACATGCCAATGAATGGTGCGGTCGGGGACATTGATTTCGATCTCATCACCATTCTGTACCAAGGCAAGCGGCCCACCCGCCGCACTTTCAGGTGCGATATGCAGGACACAAGTGCCGTAACTAGTACCACTCATGCGTGCATCACTCAGACGAACCATGTCCCTAACACCTGCTTCGAGTAATTTCTTGGGAATCGGCAACATGCCCCATTCGGGGAAACCTGGTGCTCCCAGAGGACCAGCACTGCGAAGAATCAGAACGCTATTTTCATCGACGTCGAGATCAGGATCATGAATCCCTTCCTTCATGGCAGGATAGTTGTCAAAAACAACAGCGGGACCTCGATGCTGCAACAGATCGGGATCGGCGGCGACCGATTTGATCACGCATCCATTGGGAGCGAGATTTCCTCTCAACAAACAGGTTCCTCCAGCATCAGCGACTGGATTTTCTCGAGTCCTGATCACTTCGTTGTCAATCACCTCAGCGCCCTTGATCTGATCTGCAAGCGTTGTGCCGCTGACAGTCAAACAGTCAACATTCAACAGATCAGTCATTCGAGCCAGCATTCCGTTAAGACTGCCTGCATTAAAAAAATCTTCCATCAGATATCGTCCACTTGGTCGAATGTCTGCCAATACGGGAGTCGTTCGAGACAGTTCATCGAAACGATCCAAAGACAGGTTGATTCCAAGCCGACCTGCGATCGCAATCAGATGCACAATCGCATTGGTACTGCCACCGATGGCCAGAGAAGTCATCAAGCCATTATCAATCGACTTTTCGGTCATAAAATCTGATGGTTTCAAGTCCTCCCACGCCATATCGACGGCTCGCCGCCCTGTCTGCACCGCCAAACGGGAGTGCTCTGCAACGACCGCGGGAATATTGGCTGCTCCGGGCAAACTGAACCCCATGGCCTCAGTCACACACGCCATCGTGCTAGCTGTTCCCATGGTCATGCATGTTCCAGCTGAACGACCGATGCAGTTTTCGATCCCTTTCCAATCCTGATCACAAAGATTCCCAGCCAATCTCTCGTCCCAGTACTTCCATACATCACTTCCACTTCCCAGCGTGACTTCTTTCCATCGAGCGGTCAGCATGGGCCCAGCAGGCATGAAGATGGCAGGGACATTGGCACTGATCGCTCCCATCAACATCGCCGGCACAGTCTTGTCACATCCCCCCATTAGCACTGCTGAATCGATGGGATGGCACCGCAAAACCTCCTCGACCTCCATCGCAAGCAGATTGCGATACAGCATGGTGGTTGGCTTCATCAACATTTCACCCAAAGACATCACCGGGACTTCGACGGGAAATCCGCCCGATTGCAAAATCCCACGTCTCACCTCATCTGCCCGATTGCGAAAGTGAGAATGGCAGGTATTCAGTTCGCTCCAGGTATTCAAAATCGCCACGACAGGACGATCTTTGTAATCAATGTCATCGAATCCCATCGCCTTGAGTCGCGAACGGTGACCAAAAGACCGCATATCGTCGGGGCCAAACCAGCGATGCGAACGAAGTTTCGACGGGTCGCGTGATTGCGTCATGGCAAATTCATTTCGTGAGTTCGGTACGTTCAAGCCGACCGCAAATGCAAGAGAAAATCCTCGCGGTCGGCCGGCAGTTTAGCAGGAATCTACCTTGCTCACGAAGCGGGCCACTTTTTGATCCCCCACCCTAAACAAATGCCAATTTTAGATTGTCGTCAACAAATCGAATGGGCTCATCAAGCCTCCAGCGGAACAAAGATCCGGATTGCCAATCGATGAGGCAATCATGCCCGCGGATTCCCTTCGGCCCATCTGCCACAGGCAACTCTGATGATTCACTGCAAATACAGCGAGGACCAGGGCATAAGTGACTCGCTAACCAACGCCTTTTTGCCAGCGACTTCGTAAGCCCGAAGCCAACTGTCGTTTGCTCGTGGCATTCAAAAGAATGCTTCATCTCATGCACCTGAGATGATTTGAAAAATTGACTCGACCGTGCAGCACTCTTTACGATGTAGGCCCGCTATCCCTGAGGACCGTTCCATCCATTCAATTCCTCGGTTCGACTTGCAAGGCTTCCTGATTTGCAACTTCACGACAGAATCGGCTTCCCTAAAGAACTGGCTTTCCCAAACTTGATCGATCCGCAATTGAACATCAATCGACGCAACCTATTGCAGCACGCTGGCGGCGGCATTGGCTTGATAGCGTTGCAATCGCTTCTAATGGCAGACCAAAGCAAGTCAGCGGAGAAAACGATCACGCCGCACTTTGCGCCGCGGGCCAAGCGAATCATTTGGCTATTTATGCATGGTGGCCCAAGCCATGTTGACCTGTTTGATCCCAAGCCAGAGCTGTCCAAGTATGCGGGTCAACCGCTACCGGAGAGTTTTGGCAATGTGATGACACGCCGAAAGGTAGCCCAAAATCCATTGCTGGGTCCGATCAAGCCATTCCGACCTCGAGGCAAATCAGGACTACCGATTTCCGACTTCATGCCGCACTTGGCGAAACATGCGGATGACCTATGTGTGATTCGTTCGTTGCATGGCGACAGCGTGAACCATCCACAATCGGTCTACCAGATGAACACGGGCAGCATTCTGATGGGTCATCCCAGTTTTGGAAGTTGGTTGGCTTATGGCCTTGGCAGCGAGAACGCAGACATGCCCGCCTATGTCGTACTTCCAGATCCCGGAGGAGGGCTCAAGGGCGGCCCTTCTGCCTGGGGCAGTGGTTTTCTACCACCTACCTTTCAGGGCACAGCGATGCGGCCCGGAAAAACCCCCGTCCTGAATCTTAAACCCCCCAACGGCATCTCAGATTCCCAACAGCGTGGAACACTCGACTTTGTCCAACACCTCAATGAACGCCATCTTCTCAAGCGAGATCATGACGAGGAACTTTCCGCTCGAATCGCTGCCTACGAGTTGGCCTTCCGAATGCAGAGTGCTGCCCCAGAGGTATGCGATTTTTCAACGGAATCAGCGGACACACTTTCAAGGTACGGCGTCGACCGGCCGAATACACAGGACTTTGGGCAACGCTGCCTGCTTGCCCGCCGCATGCTTGAGCGTGGTGTCCGCTTTGTGCAAGTGTACTCGGGCAACACCAACGGCTGGGACGCTCACAAGGATGTGGCTGCCAACCATGGTGAATACTGTGAAAAAACAGATCAACCTATTTCAGCCTTGCTGACCGACCTGAAACAGAGTGGGTTACTGGAAGACACTCTGGTGGTGTGGTGTGGAGAATTTGGACGCATGCCCATGAGCGAGCAGGGCAAGGGAAGAGACCACAACCCGTGGGGCTACAGCGGGTGGATCGCCGGAGCCTCAGTCAACGGCGGTCGTGCTTATGGCGCAACGGATGCGATTGGCTTACGTGCTGAGACGGATCGCGTGCACGTGAATGAATTCCACGCCACCTTGTTGCACTTGATGGGCATGGACCATCGAAAACTGGTCTACTCGCATAACGGGTTGGATGAGCGTTTGACCGGCCCCGCCGAAGTCAACGTCGTGAAAGGATTGCTAAAATGATTCGGATTCAGCATGACTTTCCCCAGTCCAGCCTTGCACCAGACCGACCGTTGGTCGGCCCCAGACGATCTTCACATAGCAGTCGATTCTCTCTGAGCACGCGATTTTCGCTGAACAGTCGGTTGCTCATCATCTTCTGCTTTGCGTTCATCGGTGCGTCCTTGCTGCGAGCAGGTGAAGATGCCCCGACAACGGCAAACCAAGCTGACGCAGGTGTGGAAACCAAAAATGCAAATGCTGAACATGCAGAATTCATCGAAGATGAATTGCAGATCGACAAGATCGACCGTGGCCATTGGGCCTACCGAAAACTGACTGATTTCCTGCCACCCGACACTCAACCGTCAGCTTGGCCTCGCACCACCATTGACCAATTCATTCTTTCAAAACTACAAGCTCAATCCCTGCTCCCCGTGGCGGAAGCAACTCGTGAGACACTAATTCGAAGACTGAGCTTTGACTTGACTGGTCTGCCGCCGACGCCTGCGGAGTTATGGCAGTACCTGAATGACAGTCGACCAGACAGCTACCGGCGTCTTGTTGAGCGACTACTTGCCTCACCCCACTATGGTCGTCGCTGGGGCCAGCACTGGCTGGACCTTGCGAGATTTGCAGAAACCGACGGCTACGAACATGACAAAATTCGTAGCAATGCATGGCGTTATCGTGATTGGATCGTGAATGCTCTGAACAGTGACATGAGTTACGATCAATTCATCACTTTGCAACTTGCCGGTGATGTTCTGTCAGCACAAAACACAAAGCGAACTTCCTCGAAAATCGCAACTGCTTTTTTGCTGTCTGGCCCTGACATGCCTGACATCAATTCCCAAAGCGAGCGACGCCATGTCCTTTTGAATGAAATTACAGCGACGGCAGGATCAACTTTACTAAGCCTGCAAATCGGCTGCGCCGAATGCCATGACCACAAATACGACCCGATAAGTCAGGGCGATTTCTATCGTTTGCGGGCGTTTTTCGATCGGGCAATCAAACTGAAAGCCAACCAATCTGTCAGTACTTTGACACCGAACGCAAATCCAGATGCTACCAGTCAAATTCACCCACGCGGCGACTGGCAAACGGCTGGACCCAAAATCTCAGCAGCGTTTCCACGCATAGCCAATCTTTCTGATGCACAAGTCACAGCGAAGCTTCACCCACGTGTGCAACTTGCTCGCTGGCTCACTGATTCATCACAACCACTCACAGCACGTTCCATTGTGAATCGAGTTTGGCAACATCATTTTGGGACAGGCCTATCCGCTACGCCCAGCGATTTTGGAGTCATGGGTGAAGAGCCATCACATCCAAAGTTATTGGATCATTTGACAAGTCGCCTGATCAATCACGATTGGAGCCTCAAAGATTTACACCGACAGATCGTTCTTTCAGCAACTTACCGAACCCAAAGCAAACCGCCAGCCTCTGCCACCGGCGCACCCGATGCGGCACAAACCTGGAAGGCTGCCAAACTTGCCGACCCAAACAACCGCTTGTTAGCTCGCTTCCCTCGTCGCCGACTGGATGCTGAATCACTTCGCGATGCCATGTTGCTGGCAAGTGGCACCATGAACCATCAAGCCGGGGGCCCCGGAATCAGCCCCCCACTACCCCAAGCACTGGTCAAAACTTTGAAGTCCGGTCAGTGGAGGACGAGTTCTGATACGGCAGAGCACTATCGACGCAGCATCTACATCTTTGCGCGACGCAACCTGCGTTACCCACTCTTCGCCACGTTTGACCGACCGGCAGCGAACTGCAGTTGCTCAACTAGAATTCCATCAACAACCGCACTTCAATCTCTCCTGTTATTGAATTCAAATTTCACTCTCGATTTGTCAAAGCGGCTAGCATCTCAATGCATCAACAAACACTCAGGGAACCGCAAGACGCAGACACGAGAAATCTTCCAACGTGTGTTTTCACGACCACCAAGCAGACAAGAAGAAACCGATTGCCGTGAATTTCTTCTCCGACAAACTGCCATGGCCAAGCGCCAGGGATCCACAACACCTGCACTGGCGGCTTTAACGGACTTGTGTCGAGCTCTATTCAACAGCAATGAATTTTTGTACATCGACTGATGCCTTGGATCTCGTGAAACACCTTTCCGAGTGCATCATGCGAGTAACTCCATTGACAGAAATTTGGCATTTTTGGTACTGAGGAGTCAGGTGCAAAGTAGTCGCAACTCGGCCTGCCCATGCTTTTCCTGCACCAAGTTGACAATCCTCCATTCGAGATACAGTCGTTAATCATGCGAATAATGGTCGCAGCTTTTTTGTTCACCATTGCATCGGGATTACCCGTGCAGGGGCAATTGACGATCACCAACCCCGACGAGGGAAGTCCTCGTGGCAATGTTCGCCAAGCGTCGCTTTCAACACCGGCACCTTCTCCAGCACCTATCTCCGCCCCGCATTCACTGGCTCAGCGTTCACCAACTCGGCAACTGCGGATCCGAGTCCAGTTTTTAGAAGTTGACCAAACCACGCGTGAGGCAATTTATGCTGGCCTTGGAGCAGATGTCCTTCACACATCCACTAACCTTCCAACGGAAATATCGCAGGATTCAGAATCGAAAACACTGGATAACTTCTCCATCGAATCAGACGCGGTCACCAGAACCACTGCTTTGGTGACACAGGCAGTTCTGAACACCGCAGAAGTCGCGGGGATTCTCAAAATGACCGAGGCTTCGAGCAGTTCCATCATTGCTGATGCTCCCAATCTGCTGCTCCTGAACGATAACAAAATCGAATTGACCGATATGATTCAGCTTCCCTTCGTCGTCAATCATGAAAAGCAGGGCGATGAAACCAAACCGATCTTACAGCACATCGATGAGGGAACGCGACTTGGGATCATTGCCAGAATCGAATCACCCAATGGTTCACTCACCCAGCAATTTCAAATTGGTTGCGAAATTGTTTCACGGCGAGTGACCGAAACGCGAACAGATTTTCTATATGGCCATGGACCGAAACCTCTGAAAGTACAAGTCCCGTACCTGCAAGTCACCACGGCTAAAGCGACCGCGAACCTCGCCACAGGGCAAACACTACTGGTCGACCCACACGTCACTTCGACTCGCAGCTTTCGTAGCGAAACAAGCGTGCCTTTTCTAGGCAAACTACCGTACGTGGGCCGTTCGTTCACAAATGTGGCGGTCACGACTCACGATCAACACTTGATTGTGTTACTGCACCCGGAGTCAGTTTCAGAAAACTGACAGAAAGGGCAACTGGCAGGCACCAGTTGTTGGCAACACTGAATCGTAAATACGCGAATTCAAAATCCAGGAATTAGAATCAGGGATTTGGATGCGAGGTCTGTGAAAGTGGGGAATCACTAAACAGGTATTCAAGAATGCCTGAACCACGGCCTTGACCACGCCTAGACCACGGCCTGACACGTGACAAACTGCCGGTACTCACTTGACTGACAGTCACTCGATTTGCGCCGGCTCGCTGAGACCGAGCTTGCCTGCAAAACGACTAGTCTGCGACAGCCAGTCCAGAGTCATCCTCATCGCTTTTAATTTGTGCTCGAGGTTTCTGCTTGACGGTTCCCGGCACCAGCCATGGGCCACTGCCATTGTCTTTGATCAATTGTGTCAATTCATCGTTATTGATCGATTCAACTTCGAGAAGTTTTTGTGTCACTGCTTCGAGCACTTCCCGTCTTTGCTCGAGTATTTCACGTGTTTGCGTCAGTTCATCCTCAATGATCCTAGCCACCTCTTTGTCGATCAGCTTTGCCATCTCCTCGCTGTGCGACATTTGGAATCCATCACCACCGCCACCTGCGAGGAAAGCGGATTTGGAACTTCGCCTAAAATTAATTCGTCCAAGCCGGCTCATGCCGTAGTCCATGACGATACTTCTGGCAACTTCAGTACATCGTTCCAAGTCATTTTGGGCCCCTGTACTGATGTCCTGAAAGATCATTTCCTCAGTTAAGGTTCCAGCCAGCAACACCTTCATGTTGCTTTCCAATTCAGACTTAGTCATCAGATAGCGCTCTGACTCGGGCCGTTGCATGGTGTATCCGAGTGCTGCAAGCCCGCGTGGGATGATGCTTACCTTGTGAACCGGGTCGGCATTTGGCAACGCAGCAGCAACAAGCGCATGCCCCGCCTCGTGATAAGCGACACGAATTTTTTCATCCTCATTCATCACTCGGTTTTTCTTTTCAAGTCCGGCGGTCACCCGTTCCACCGCCTCATTGAACTCGTGAATCCCCACGGCACGTTTTTCGGCTCTGGCCGCAAGCAAAGCAGCTTCGTTGACGAGGTTTGCAAGGTCTGCACCGACAAAGCCGGGGGTGATCGATGCAATGTCCTTCAAGTCGACTTTCTCGTCCAGTTTCACGTTTTTGACATGCACACGGAGAATATCTTCACGACCACTGATGTCTGGCCGATCCACCAGCACATGTCGATCAAATCGTCCCGGACGTAACAACGCGGGGTCGAGCGTCTCGGGGCGGTTTGTAGCGGCGACCACGATAACACCTGAGTTGGAATCAAAGCCATCCATCTCTACCAACAACGCGTTGAGAGTCTGTTCACGTTCATCATGTCCACCCACGGTCGACCCGCTTCGACTCTTCCCTAATGCATCGAGTTCATCAATGAAAATGATACACGGCGCACGATTGGTAGCCTGCTGAAACATGTCTCTGACGCGAGCTGCACCCACACCCACATACATCTCGACGAAATCGCTGCCTGACAAACTGAAGAAGGGAACACCGGCTTCACCAGCAATCGCTTTTGCCAGTAGAGTCTTCCCTGTACCCGGAGGTCCCACCAACAGAACTCCCTTCGGAATGCGACCTCCCAAAGATTTGTACTTATCGCTGTTCTTCAGAAAGTCCACGACCTCTCGAACTTCTTGAACGGCTTCGCTGATCCCCGCAGCATCATCGAACTTAATCGCCAGCTCTTCCTGTCCATAAAGCTTTCCACGACTTCGTGAAAAAGCCATCGGCGACCCGACACCACCCAATCTCCGTAGCATGATGACCCCGAGAATGACAAGAACACCAATCATCAAAAGTTCAGGCCAGTGATCTCGAAACAAACGACTTGGTCTTGCGTTATCCCACGTCACCCCGGAAGCATTGAGGTACTCGACAAGTCGTTTGTGCTCAGCTTCGTTATTGGTATCACGAATCGTTTTGAACTCAACCATCCTGTAAGGCCCGACCGGCCCTTTGTTATCGATCCCCCGCGTGCGATAAGCAACTGTTCCAGTGATCTCACCATCGGCAACCCTGACATCTTCAAGACCACCAAATTCCACTTGCCCGTCGTTTTTGGTCGATGGAACAATCACCGTTACCTTGGGATCAATGATTTTCTTTGCTGCTGTCCCGTCCTCGGTGGAACCAGTTTTCGCTGATTCCGCATCGGGCTTCGCGGCCACCACGGCCGTCTCTTCCGTGCCCGTCTCTGCTTCAACAGCGTCCGTGCTACCTTCCGCTCTGGCAGCATCTCCCACTTTGGTGGCCGCCTCATCGACTTTTGGACTACTTTCTAAGTTGCCCTGATCATTGAGAGGCATCAGAGGGTTGTCGGCCTGCCGAGCTTCGGCCATTGCGGCCAACAATTTCATCAAGTCTGGGTAGCGCAAACGCATATCGCTACCACCGAACAAGAACGCACTTAGCAGTACCGCCGATACGATCGCGATCAACACGAACCAGACATTGCCGCCGCTTCTCTGCTCAGAACCATTTGAATTTCGTTGCTTGTCGTCACTCATCAGCTAAATTCTTGCGGGTGTTACGGGCATGGGCAGGATGTGTGCAGCCTGCCCCTTACTAAAAGGTGTTGGAAGGACGTTCGCATTGGACTTGCAATGCGGCGTTCTCTATCGTTGCCCGCCAGAAGGGGCTGTGGCACAACTTTCCGCATCAAAACTTCCGATTCGCGAGCAAAATTGTGCGCAATCCGACCGCCTCGTAGCATCAATCACAGTCCAGCAACGAAGTTCAGGCTCCGGGGGAGTATGAACCGAGCGTGCATTCTTCGATCATTCGCCTTGCAAGGCAAGCAGGGAGACGGACTCTGAAAGCTATGGTCGATGTGGACTAAAAGTTCAATTCCCAAATAAAACTGCGGCGAATTAGGCTAAATCCAGCAAAAAAACGCTGCAAATCATTGGCATCACTGTCAGCCACTTTGAAATCCAGCCGACCAGCCACGCACCCAGCGACACGTCCCAAGATCGATCACCTGCCCCAACATTGGTTCAACACGGGCTCGTCGTGAGCAACTTTTGAAGTCAATGCTCATTTTTATGGCCAAATGAACGGTGGAACAGAGTCGGTTGTGATAAGTTTCCCAAAGCACGGAGCCCCCCTGTTTTGTTGCAAAGCGGGGAATCAAAACAGACAGATAGACGCCGACGACGGGATTCCGTAAATAATGGTTCCGCCACCTCACTCGCTGGACGCTATTTTGAATCAAGACGGACCCAATCCCGAGGACGACCGCGCCTGCCAGAACATAGCCGTTCTGGGAGCGACTGGCAGCATTGGGACCGCGACAATCGATGTTGTGACCCAACTCAATCGGGTCGATCCTGACTTCCGCTGGCACGTCAGTGCTGCTTCTGGACATAAAAACACCCCCTTGCTGGCAGAGCTGGCGGGTGGTCTCGAGCATCCCCCCGACCGAATTGTGCTATCGGATAACACGAGTGTTGAGGGTTTGGGGCCCGCCGAAGCTCAACTCCGTGCGCTCGGTTCACAAATCGAGTTTGGCCCTGATGCCTTAGTTTCTGCAGCCAGTGACCAATCCGTTGATGTTGTGGTCGCAGCAATCGTGGGTCGCGCGGGACTGGAAAGCACGATGGCAGCGGTTGAGGCCGGAAAACGGGTGGCTCTTGCCAACAAAGAAACACTGGTCGTCGCTGGACCGGTAGTCAGTCGGTGCTGCGAAAAAAGTGGCGCAGAACTACTTCCAGTGGATAGCGAGCACTCAGCCATTTTCCAGTGCATCCAAGCAGCTGATTCCAAACCCAAGAAATTGATTTTAACGGCGAGTGGCGGCCCATTTCGTAAATGGACCCGCGAGCAGATGGATGCGGCAACGCCCGAGTCGGCTCTGGCGCATCCGACATGGCAGATGGGCCCAAAAATCACGATCGACTCGGCCACGATGATCAACAAGGCACTGGAGGTCATCGAAGCTCGATGGCTTTTTGGTCTACCTGCCGATGCGATTGAGGTGGTAGTTCATCCCCAATCAATCATCCATTCGATGGTAGAGTTCGAGGATAGCTCAGTGATTGCCCAGCTAAGCCCGCCTGATATGCGGTTGCCGATTCAATATGCCTTGACTTACCCCCGACGACTGCCGTGTCCCAGTCCTGACTTTGACCGGACTAAACCGTGGGACCTCACGCTGGAGCCAGCTGACCCAGAGCGGTTCCCTGGGCTAGAGCTTGGTTTTGAGGTAGCAGCCGCTGGCGGAACTGCGGGCGCGGTCCTGAATGCTGCCAATGAAGAGGCGGTCGGCCTGTTCCTCGCCGGAAAAATCAGGTTTACTGACATCGTGCGGGGCTGCCGCGAAGTGCTTGAGAACCACTCTCACGAGTCAGATCCACCCCTGGATCGATTGCTGGAGCTCGATCGCTGGGCACGTAAGGAATTGCACAAACGATTTGGGGTCTCGTGAGAGACACCCCACGGGGCAGCCCAGCCCGTGTTTTTTGTGGTCAAATTCGTTCCCCATCGAATTTGACTTCCCCTGCTATCCCGGCAAACTGGTCGAAATGACATAATCTCACGTACTGCATCAGCGTAGTCACTGCGTACGATCCAGCCTGCACCAACACCTGACACCCGCCTGAACCTGAACAAGGCATCCTGAATGTTGCTCGAATTTCTCTCCACTCATCTTCTGTTGGCAGCAGACGATAGCTCAAACTTCCTGGTTTCTCTGTTCTCGTCGTTCGCCCTCTACGGGCGAGTTGCACTAGGCATTGGACTGGTCATTTTCGTCCATGAGCTGGGACACTTCGTCGCTGCCAAAACATTTGGTGTGAAATGTGAAAAGTTCTACGTGGGATTCGATGTCCCGATCCGTTTAGGCCCCATTAAATTTCCGCGCACCTTGGGAAAGTTCCGTTACGGCGAAACGGAGTATGGAATCGGAATTGTGCCGTTAGGCGGTTATGTAAAAATGCTCGGGCAAGATGATGACCCGCGTAAACAAGAGGAAGAGGCGAAACGCATTAAGCTCGAGAGCGAAGGTGAGGGTGAGGAACTTGAAGCACATGCGACACCGAAACTTGACCCACGAAGCTTTCCAGCCAAGCCAGTTTGGCAACGAATGATCATCATCAGCGCAGGAGTGGTCATGAATGTGATCACGGGCGTTCTGTTCGCCGCGATCGCTTACGGCTACGGAGTTGCCTACAGCCCGGCAATTGTGGGTGGTGTTGTTCCCGGCGGTCCAGCATGGCAGGCTGGAATCGAACCCGGAGGTAAAGTCGTTTCGGTCGGCACCTGGAGTGATCCAGAGATGCATTTCCGTGAAATGAAAATGGAAATATTGACCGATGGATTGGAAAACCCGGATAAACCCATCGATGTTGAAATCAAGTACGAAAACGGCACTCGCAACTTTGAACTGGTAACACAATCTCGCCCTGACATGAAGGATGCGAGAATGATCGGGATCGCCATCCCGAACGTCGCGACCCTCGCCGCGACCCCCTACACGTTACAGGGCACCGTTGCGTCGCAGACCTTTTCAGAGCAGGACGGGGGAGCTTCGATCATTGCCTATGATGGAACGCCCATCAATGAACAGGCAATCGTTCCCGGAACGCCCTTCTTTGATTATCTCTATTCGAACCCGAACAAAACAATCCAACTGACTCTGCGACGGGCAGATGGCAGCGAACAATCGGTTGCTTTACCGCCACAGCCCTCCAAGTCTCTCGGCGTCAGATTCGCGATCGGCCCTATCGTTGCGTTAGTCGAGAATGGCCCTGCTGCCAAAGCTGGCATGCAAATTGGCGACGTGATTCAAAGCTATGGTGACACAACGGAACCGGATGCATACGGAATGGCAACCGACCTCGTCGGTGCCAAAACCACTGTGAAAGTCACCGTCAGTCGAGGTGCTGGTGATGACGCGAAAACAGTTGAACTCGCTATCACACCTGTGGCTTCCCCGCAAACCCTGCCACCGAACCAAAGCATCGCAGGCGAAATCGCGATCAATGCTGTGGGCTTTGCCTATCAACCGCAGCCTGTGATCTCGAAGATGCTCGCAGTAGCGGAAAAAACAGCAAACACTGAAGCCGATAATGATGATGCGTCACTACAACCGGGTGATGAAATCAAGGAAGTACAACTGGTAAGCGTGTTGCCCGGTAATGAAGCGTTGAATGATGAGCGTTTCAAAATGATCATGGAGCAACTCCAAGCTGGTTGGACGATCACCCCCGTTTCCACGCTCAACGCCTTGGTAGAAACCATTCAACTGCTGCCGGAAGGAACCGAACTCAAGGTGATTGCCAATCGCCCAGACGACAACAAAGTGATTGAATCAACACTCGTCGTCAGTGGTGATGATCGGAATCAATTCGAGCGTGGCATCGCGTTCACACCAACCGAGTCGATCCAGCAAGCGACCTCCCTTGGCGCAGCACTCACGCTTGGAGTCAAAGAAGGATACCGACGATTCAACGATGTGATCCGTTTCTTACGGATGCTGCCACGAGGAAAAATCAAACTTCGTCACGTGGGCGGCCCACTGGAAATCGTCAACATTGCCAAGAATGAAGCCGAAAAAGGAATATCACCTCAACTGATGTTCCTGACCATGCTCAGCATGAACCTGGCAATCCTGAACTTCCTGCCGATCCCAGCCTTGGACGGCGGTCACATGGTATTCCTGATTTATGAGCTCGTCGCAGGCAAACGTGCCAATGAACAACTGGAATTCAGGCTCACCTTGGCTGGCGTCCTGGCGCTGCTGGTACTGATGGTTGTCGTGTTCGCGAATGACATCCTGAGGCATTTATAGATCGCTAGAATCTTTTCATTCGGCACGGTAACTCGCTCGAATCTTTTCATTCGGCTCTGTAACACAGGGTCACCCCATCACGGCAACAGGGTGGTGAGTGACCGACGAACGCAAGCTTCAACTGCAAGTCATGGCTTTGAAGACTGCATTAGCAGTGGCCTTCAAGACTGTGTTGCAGAAATGAAAACGGGAAGTCCCAAGCCAAATCAGCAAGTTGCTGAAACCAGGAGTACGATCGTTGGGCTGGGCACCGCGGGGGTTGGGCCACGTTAGTAGCGAGCCACACTGGAATCGACCTGCAAGCTCCAAGCGTCGATTCCCCCATCCATATTCTGTGCCTTGGCGTACCCTCTTTCTCGCAGAGCTCGCGTTACCTGCATGCTACGTCCACCGTGATGGCAGTGCACCACAATGCGTGAAGCTTGGTGTGGTTCCAATTCTTCCAACCGCAATCGCAACTCACTCATCGGAAGCAAAACGCTTCCTTCGATTTTTGCAATGTCGTACTCATTCTGCTCACGAACATCGAGTAGCAGGAATGCTTCCTCATTTTTTTGCATCTCGTTGACCGTAGCGACATCGACTTCGATGGGCATTTCAGTTTGTTCAGACATCGGACCTTCCTGCAAAATTGTTAAAGACGGCAATTGGAAATAGGAGTTTCAATAACCGCAGAGGCGCCAACAGTTTCGAGGCGTTCCATGGCATCAATCACAGCACCACGTTTGACCATGACTCTCACACTACACCACTCAGGATCTTCGAGTGTATTGACGGTAGGTGAATTAAAACCGGGGGTAATGGCCTCAGCGGCTTCCAGCTTGCTTCGTGGCACATTGTATTCCAGCAACGAGTAATCGCGAGCGATCACCACACCCTCGAGACGCCGCACCACTCGGTCCGCCGTTTCTTTATCCCGGCAACGGTCATTTTGAATCAAAACAGTTTCGTACGAATCAATTTCTTCGAGGATCCTCAGTCGATTAGCTGCTAAGGTGCTGCCAGTTTCAACAAGATCAACAATGGCATCAGCGACGCCCAACTGGATCATCACTTCGACCGAGCCTGACAAGGCAACGAGATGGGCACTCGCTTGATGCTTGGCCAGATATCGCTCGGTAATGGCAGGAAAACTGGTAGCGATGCGTTTACCATCAAGATCTGCGGCTGAATTCAGATTTGCATCGTCAGGAACACAGATAGCTAATCGGCAGCGTCCAACGCCAAGTCTCATTCGGACTTCGGCACTGCCTCCTGATTCTTCCAGCAGGTCACTACCTGTAATCCCCATGTCGATCGCGCCCTCGGCGCACAGGGTTGGGATGTCATCAGTGCGTAGAAAAATCAACTCTACCGGCAAGCCACTGACACGAGCAAAAAGGCCCCGACTTTGCCGTCGGAAGCTGAGCCCGGCTTGCTTCAGCAAATCGCCCGCGATGTCGCTCAGACGCCCCTTACTGGGTAAGCCGATCCGTAAATTCTTTCCAGAGTCCAAAGTTTTCACTCACTCTCAGAGGATGATGATATCGAGTCACTGTCAGTACGACGACTTGCTTTTTCAACCAGTCCTGAGGTTCCCTCGCGACGAGCCAACTCCTGAGCGATCTCCTCAAGATCAACACCACGCCACGCCAACAGGACCATGGTGTGATAGATCAGGTCCCCGGCTTCGTAAACAAAATGCTCTCGTCCCTCGTCGCCCACTTCACCGGCAGCCTCGATCAATTCCTCGGCTTCCTCACGAATCTTGCTACCAATTTTCGGGGCGCCACCCTCCATCAACTTGGTCGTGTAGGAACCAGCAGGACGTTTTTCGGCTCGTTCTTGCAAGGTTTGCATCAAACGAGTCAGGGATTCAAGCGACTGGCTCATCATTCAAGGATTTAGAGGGAATTGCGGCATGGTTTGTTCACGATGTTAGACGGAGAACGCCAAATTGCCAACGTCGAGACCGGCAGGGATGACTGCGAACCTGCTTGGTGGGTTCTGTCTCTTCCGGTTTTCGGTACGCTAATGATCGCAGTGACTTACCGTGCATGACCGATTTCGACGCCAAACCGCCACTATGATTACCATTGTCGACTACCAGATGGGAAACCTTCGCAGCGTTCAAAAAGGAATTGAGCGAGTCGGAGGTCAAGCAAAAATCAGCTCTGACCCTCAGGAAATCGCTTCCGCAGAAAAGCTGATTCTGCCCGGAGTGGGTGCTTTTGGTGACGCGATGGCCGAAATTCACCGTCGTAACCTCGCCGCTCCCATCGTCGATTTCATTGGCTCAAACCGCCCCTTTCTTGGCATTTGCCTCGGGTTGCAACTGCTCTTTGAGCGTGGATTCGAAAATGGTGAACACGAAGGACTTGGTGTTCTGAAAGGAGACGTTGTGCGTTTCGATCTGCCATCAAGCTATAAAGTTCCCCACATGGGATGGAATACCATCACAAAACGAGCCGATGCCCCCATCCTCGCCGACACACCTGAAAATAGCCATTTCTACTTTGTCCACAGCTACTATGTGAGACCAGCAGATCCTTCCATTATCGCCTTGGAGTGTGATTACGGAGGAAAGTTTTGTGCCATGGTGCGACAGGACAATCTCTTCGCGACCCAGTTTCACCCTGAAAAAAGTCAAACCAACGGCCTCCAAGTCCTTAAGGCGTTTGAGCAAATCAACCAAAGTGGCGAAACCGCTAACTCGGAGGCCTCAGCTATATGACCAACCGAAGTAAGAAACAGGTTGGAAGGTGAGGCGGACGTAACTTGGCACCCCTCACCACGCCTGCAGTACCTATCGAGTGAACGCATCAATCATATTCCGGCCGTCTCGGCAGTAGGCTTTGCAGGCACTGGACATCGGACACCCGAACATCAGTCTCGAATTTGCCCCAAACTAATCAAACGCCTTCAAATTCGATCTTGCCTACCGCTACCCACAACCTCACACCCTTCTGGTAAGCAGGCACCACCTTCGGGCAAGCTCTCAATGCAAGCATTGGAAGACCAACTCCAACGTCAACGCGAGGGAACAACTGGTACTGCAACGATCTCCCGCCCCAGCCTCAGGCACCTACCGATCATCCCACCGAGCCCCGTTTAGGAGCTGATTCTCTCATGTTACTTGGCGTTAGCCTTTGATGTATCGGCAGCCGAAAACGGGAACCCGGACAATCTTGCTGAAGGCAAGTCCCGAGCACCAAAGCAGGCAGCGGTATCGACAGGGGCCGATCATCCTGCGATAGAAACTAGCTGTTTTGATTGTCTTCGTTGAAACTTGACTTCGCCAACCGCCTTGCACGACTTGGCCCAGCCAAACTGGTGAGAAGGAAAGTTGAAGTAGAACATCGGTAATTTTGCTTGCGGTGGAAGCCCTTCTTCGAGATACCCTCATGCAATCGCATCATCGAATTCTGGTTCACAGTCTGCAGCTACTACTGCTGACTCAACTGGGCACCCAACTATCTGTGGCACAAACCGATTCCACATCGGAACAAAATTCTGAAACCCGCACCAACCTTCAAACACTTCAAGTCACCAGCGACCAAGCCAAAGATTCGATTCAGTGGTTAGCCACCAAAGCATCCAAACACATCCCTCGGACCATAAATGGTGACAAAAACTGGGGAGACACGAAACGCGTCTGGGCAGGCGTTAGGATGCGGATGGACGGATTCAAACTTCGGACCAATCGCAGACATCGAGAATTAGAACAGGGAAGATGGGTCAAGTATGCAGTCACGCTTCCCGATGTGCCTCCCGCCATCAAAATCACCGACGTGAGTCCGAAGATTGATACATCGACTGGGGAGCAGAGTTGGACGATCACATCATCGGTCGTTTCGCCCATGGAATTCGAAGCACGTGTTCAACGGTGGAATTTGGGCGTCAAACTCTTCAGTGTGACGGTGCGTGGCCAAGCACGCATCCGCTTGAACTCAACGCTGTCAGTGGGCTTTCATGCGAACTATGGAGAAATCCCACCAGGCTTAGTGATTGTCCCCTCCGTCCAAAAAGCGGAATTGGTGATGGAACATTTCGAAGTGGATCGTGTCAGCAAGATCGGTGGTGATGTTGCTGAACAATGGGGCGAGCTGTTGGAAGACATTCTGATTGAGCGTCTGGTAAAACGGCAAAATGAGAAGCTAGTTGGTAAGCTCAACAAGTCGATCGACAAAGAGCGGGCGGACTTGAAACTCTCACTTTCAGAGTGGTTTGAAAACTGGGGCCGTGGTGGCCAACCAGCAGACACATCCACCTCTTCCACACCGGTGAACACTCAGACGCCTGCTAATTGAGCAAGCTTATCTGCTGCTGCTCCTTGATCGATGGCTTCACCGGCGATGCTTGCCCCTTTTTGCAAGGAATTTGCCTTGCCGGTCAGGAAGAGTGCCGCAGCGGTACCTGCAATGACGGTGTCGCGACAGGGTCCCGGCTCACCAGCAAACAGCCTGCGTATGATATCGGCGCTGGCTGCTGGATCCGGAGCCGACAATGCTTCGTGTCCGACGGGCAGTAATCCAAAATCACTCGCTGTCCATCGGTGAGAGGTCTCTTGATCATCACTAACCTCGATCACGTTTGTTGTACCATCAAGCGAGACCTCATCTTGACCATCTTCCGCATAAACAATGAAGGACCGATTTGTTCCAAGTTGCCGAATCGCGGCAGCAACCTTGGCCTGAGCATCTGCACTGGAGGTTCCCAGTAATTGATGGGTAGCTCCCGCTGGATTGCACAAAGGGCCTAGCAGGTTGAACAATGTTTTGACACCTAGCTTACGCCGCACACCAACCACATGCCGCATGGCAGGATGGAGTTTAGCAGCGAAACAAAAGCAGATTCCAATTTTGTCCAATCGCTCAGCCACAACATCCGCTTCCGACTCGATACCCACACCCAGCTCTTCGAGCACATCTGCTGACCCCGTCAGGCTGGTAGCTTTACGATTACCATGTTTGGCGACAGGCAGACCGCAGGAGGCGGCCACCATGGCGACAGCGGTGCTGATATTGAATGTTCCACTGCCACTGCCACCCGTGCCACAGGTATCGAGCAGCATGGCATGGTGATGTGGAATTCGGGTCATATGACGTCGCATCGCCTTGGCTGCCCCCACCAATTCACTAACAGACTCGCCTTTTGCCTTGAGTGCCAGCAACAAATCAGCAACCTGTTGCTCATCAGCAGCTCCTAGCAACATGGCATCGATCAGATCACCGGTGTGCTCTTCGCTCAGATCATCTCCTTGCTGGGCCTGCGAGATTGCTTGCTGAAAGAGGGACTCATTGGGATAACTTGAATTCATGGCAGCGTGATTGATGGTTGGATGATTGTGTCAAAACGGGGAAAGTCGGGTGACATGCAGATCTGCTGCAAGGAAATATTAGCGTCCGTCGATTTCGGGGTCGTCGTACCAACCCTGGAAACTTAAACTGTAGTGATGACACGCAAGATTATTATCGACTGTGATCCAGGAATCGACGATGCCGTGGCGATTGCCATGGCTCTGTTTGACCCCCGACTGGAAGTGCTCGCGATCACGGCTGCCGCTGGCACTGTCGAAGCATCGCAAGCCACCACGAACGTAACCGGAATCGTCGGAAAACTCGACCCACCTCGCTACCCAAGGATTGGAAAAGCGACTGCTGCCGATAATCCGCCTGTGGTAGATGATAATGTTCTGCACGGCAATGATGGCTTGGGAGGATGCAATTTCGAGCCCTCCGGCCGCCAACACCAAACGCCTAGTGAGAAAGTTATTTCGGAACTGGTCCACCAAAATCCCAACTCCGTCACGCTTGTATGCCTCGGCCCACTCACCAATCTCGCACGCCTTTGTCGACGTGACCCCACTGCCATTCCCCTGATCAACAATCTTGTCATCAGCGGAGGTTCTGTCAGCCATCCGGGAAATGCATCCCCCACGGCTGAAAGCAACATGTTTTACGATCCTCAGAGCGCTGACCAAATATTCGATTCGGCTACCACCAAAAGTCTGGTACCGCTCGATGTGACTGACCAAGTGCAGTTTGGCGTTGAATTGTTGGAAAAGCTGCCCTCTCGCTTTACTCGGGCTGGATCATTTCTGCACAAGATCATGCCTTTTGCTTTTCGAATGGCACACAGGCATCTGGGTCGTGAATTGATCTCACTTTACGATCCCACCACCTTGATGGCGGTCCTGGAACCAGACCTTTTCCAATGGTCCAGCATGCGTGGCAAGGTGGAACAGCGTGGTTCGTTAACACGCGGCGTTACCGTATTCGACCAACGACTGCGTCCCGAGTGGCCCGTCAACATGGAGGTTGCAACGAATGTCGATGCGTCTGAAGTACAAGCTGCCATCATCAGAAGCCTGCGTTACGCAGGCCAAGAGAGCTAATCATTAACCGTCACGGTCAGTCGTGACGAAAAACAGCGGTGACAGAAAGCAGTGACTCAGATCCCGTAGCGATCACTCAGGCATCTTCGGTGAGTTGCAGCCAACTCGGCACGCGCTCGCTGGCCACACTGCGTAGCGGTCTCGTGAACTCGCTCAAGAATTTCGCCGTAGACAGTGATCGGTCCGGCACCGAGATCCCAGCCAGCAGCCATGTAGCATTCGTATGCATCGACGACTTCCCCGGCCGCAAGGTGCATGACAGCTTGCTGCTTCCAATAATCTGTCACTGCCGTTCTGCGGTCAGCGTTTTCTGCCTTCGAGACCGTCGACAAGTACTCTGATTTTTCAATCGTGGCCTCATCCAAGTGACGCATTCGCTCGATGCTGAACTTTGATGCATCATCGGTCGCCCAATGTGTATTGAGACGAACAGACTGATCTGTGAATACAGAACAACGAACAGCCTTGGAATACGCATCAATCGCCAGATTGGTGTGACCGGACCGTTCTTCGCAATAGCCAAGGATTTCCCAACCCCAGGCAAGGTGAGGAGCCAGCGTTGTTACCGCTTGGGCATGCGATGCTGCGGAATCCCAATTCTGCTCGACCAACTTCATTCCGTGCTTACCAGAGACAATCTGCTGGCGATACTTCTCAGGAATTCTCGAATGATCAAACACCCACTCTGTAAGTTGGTTTCTACCCAAGGATTTAGCATCCAACCCGATCGCAAGCTGCAACGAATCCACCTCTGCATGGCACAGTGCTTTCAAGATCAATTCGCAATGTACGGCAACCTCTGATACTTGGGCGTCCAGCAAACAAGCTGCCACTTGCTCCGAATCACGAGCCAGCTTGAGTGACTCTGCCAACCCTTCAGGCAAGTGGCCAAATGCCCAATTGAGCAGTTCGTCATCACGTTCCGCGTGCCCAGAGGAACGTGGAACAATAGCAGGGATTGCATGACGTCTTGAATCAGACGAAATACGCTCGATAAGACCGTCGAAAACAATCGCCTGAGCGATGTCCCTTCCCCAAGGAATCCAATCCCCACCACCGTGGTACCACTGCACGACTTCGCGCGCCTTGCTGTCCTCGTCAACACGCACACACAACCAATCACCGGAAGTATTTCCGATCACCGGAATCAGGTCGCAGCTCATCAAGCCAGGCCAAATCGGCTCGGGAGCATCCGCCAACAACAAAGCCGGATCAACACCACAGCAATATTCACCACAGCTGTGGCTTTGCCAAATCTTGGAATCGAACCAATCGATCAGCGCAGGGGAAAAAACGCACTGATATCGTTCGGCGAGACGTTCCGACCATGAATCAGAACTCAGCGATTTTGGTTTAGAAGAACCGGACAAATTGCTATGGTCACTGCGTGATAAACTGGAGCAAGAGAAACGCGATGCCAACAGTGTCATGGACAGATAAGCCGTCGGTCACCCGACGTAAAGCATGGCACGTGAGCGAAAGGCTAGCGAGTTACGAACAGCATCGGCAAGGGGAGAATCGACTTGTTTTTTCTGAATCAATCAGATTACCGTTCATGCCAGAGCATTCAGGCCACTGATCATTCAGATACATCGCTGAACCCGAGCCCTGCGGGCAGCCCGTCGCAGGGAAAAATGTTCCTGCCTCGCTCCAACTCCCGCCATGCGTCAAATGAATTGGCACTAGGTAAAACGAAGGTGAAACATCTCGATTCGAGGTAAACGGTACCATTCAGACCACCTCAGGCTTCCCCCAAAGCACCCCCCCAAACGGGCGAGATGCGAAACATTCAGTTATCGGAGTTTGACCGTATAGAGTCTGCTGAAACTTTCTGGATTGACGACCCCATGCTGAAACATCCGGCTATTCAACAGATCGGATGATTGTCCCGTTTCGCTTTCGTTCAAAGCATCTTCTGCCGCAAGCGCGTAAGGCACGAGATGTTGCTGCTCTGCTTGTGTTCGTGCAGAGCGAAGAACGGCCCTGCATTCGCTCATGCCTTGCTCACTGCCAGCACGGTGACTGACCTGCAACAAGGTCAATCCGTCGTAGTAGTCAGCCAACATCAACGTGAAAGGAAGACGTTCACGACGCAACTCTGCCGTCATTGACCGGACACGCTTGAGCCAGTCCTCACTCTGCTCTTGAGCGAATTGGTGTATCGCCAACAATCCTCCGACCGTCAAAGCTGAAACCCTTGCAAGCTGTACTGTGGCACGAGGAAACTCTCGCAAGCTACCGTCGAGTTGCTGGTAGACTCGCCATCCTTCTGAAAATTGTTTCTTGTAGATGCACTCCTGAATCCTCGCAACATAATCAAAGACGGTGAAAGTATTGGCGGTGGGGGAATCAGACGCAAAATTTTTACAACGCTTTTGCAACTGCAAGACATCATCCACGCGATCTCGCCCCAACCATGCTCCTCTTCCGAAACCACCAATCATCAGTGCGAGCTGAAAAAAGTCACTACGTCTCAAAGCATCATCAGACATACCTGCCGTGATCTCAAACATCTCATTCCAATTTCCGAGGAACCAACTGGACCAGATATCAAGCCACAGCATATGAGCTCCCTCAAACCCACTAACTCCAACCACGTGTTGAAATTCTTCAAAACTGTTACGAGCCGGATGCACGACATGCGACCACCGGCAAGAAAGGGCATGTGAATATGCGATCCCAGACCACCATGCGGCTGAGACTTGATGACTCTGGAGCTGTTCAACCTCAGGGCGGATCAGAGCCAGATTACTCTCCGCCTCATCACGCATCTTTCCGACCTCGTAGCAATTGAAGACAGATTCAACGATCAGAGCTTCTACCTCCTCAACCCGATTGCCACACTTTTTGGCAAGTCTTGAATAGGCGATGCACAAATCGAAAGCGTAAACATGATCAAAGAAAGTAATGGGGCGTATGAGCATCATGCACATTCGCAAACGCTGTCGGTCCAGCTTGATTGATTTACGAGCACTGGAATCAGGAGCAACAAACTCGATATGCCGGAGTGGCTTTGCTTTATTCCGTCGAGGCAAAAAACTTCGCAAGGACTTGAACAGTAATTTTGCCTCCATCACGATCGACCCTCCGATTCCACCGAACCCCCAGAAAAGACTCTTTCGAGAGCTTCGAGGAATAGGAGCGTTCAGCATTACCGCCAATTCGTACAATCGATCATCAATGGTTTCCAAGCGTCCGCACTGGAGCAGCAAACTGGTCGCCATCAGCCGGCACTCAATTGCTTCATCACCGTCAACCAGTGTTGATAATTCCTGATAATACAGGGATGCCTCGACAGGCAGCGTGGCGGCTGCGTAACAGCGTGCAGCCTTGCGGAGAAAAATCACTTTCTCTGAATCATCCACTTGGGCAATGACTTGCCCATACCATCTTCCAGCATCAGTCATTGCGAGTCGCCGCTCAGCATCCTGAGCAGCGGCGATGGCATGAGGAACAGCTAGCGCGGGCTTGTTTGCGGCAAACAGATGTCCGGCAATGCGGGCTGAAAGCATTGCAGAGCCCTGTCGCTCCATCAACAACGCAGACCAAGCCTGATGTGCCAACTGTACATCTTGTTGTGGAAGATTCGCAATCAATTCACCCGCGACACGGTCATGAAAGATAGTGATGCACTCGCCGCCAGTTGCCTCGTCAATCACAAGACCCTGCTGCGACAATTCAGAAATGGCGACGTCAACGGTTTCACCTTGACAGGTCAGTTCACCCAGTTGCTGAGTCGAAACGTAACCACCTGATGTCACAACATATGTGAGTATCCCCCGCGCCTCATCACTAAGACGCTCTAAACGCCGTTTCCAGATGCGGTCGAGACTGGGCAAAGCACTCATACCGTCACCAGTCAAATTCGCAACCGCTCCGCCGGGGCGTAACTCATCAGTCAACTGCTGCAACCGAAATGGGCTTCCCTGTGCAGACAACACCATTTCATTGAGCATGCCGTCATTGACGTCGACATTCCAACGATCCGCCGCCCGCTTGATCATCGCACGCGACGCCTCAAGATTAAGTGGATTCAAATTGATGGTATGGGTTGCCAATGCTCGCTGTGGATCGCTCTCCTCAAGCGAGGCAGTGATAATTCCTAATCCAGCATCACCCACCGCAGACTGCAATTGATCCAGCAGATTCAAGGTATCACGGTCTGCCCACTGAGAATCATCAATGACGAGAAACAGAGGACCGACTTGCCGCAACTGTTTGGTCAACCGGGTCGCTGCAATGAACTTATCCATCCCCACCGGGGATGTCTCATCAAAAGTGAGTCGCATGTTAGGCTGCAACACATTTCCAAGTACCGGAAACACGCCTTTTAACAATTCTACACTGACGGGATCCAACGTCATCACTTCGCGATCATCCAGCATGTATCGATTCGCAACGGCATCACAAATCTGGTCGAACGCCTGCAGTGGATGGTCCTCCCGCAATCGACATCGAGCCCTAAACACCTGCCCCCATTTTTTCCCTTCGATGTAATCAACGACCTCATCGAGCAACCGTGTCTTACCAATTCCTGCCGGACCGGTGATATGAAAGCGACCCAATTCACCGTTAAAGACATCCTCAACCCAGTTAAATAATTTCCCACATTCGTTGCGTCGGCCAATGAGTGGTTCCTGCTTGTGCCACGAAACAGAATGTGTTGCTGGCATTCCTAAACGAGACAGCGCCATGGCCGTTGGACGATCACACGGTTCCTGTTCCAGCATTTCCCGACAGGTATCCAAGATCACGCCGGGAACAGAATCGGGCAGTGTTCGGATCGCCGCCTCAATCTGCTCTGCATCAGCACGCTGATTTTTTCGCGATCGCTCTAAACCTGAATGCGGTTCTTTTGATTGCGGTTGCAAATCATAAATTGCCTCAAGCATGGAAATACCCAGGCTGAAAATATCGCCGGCGGGTAAATACTGTTGCGTGCAAATGACTTCGGGAGGAAAGAAGTGGGGCGTTCCTACCAGGAAGTTGCTTCCACTGCCGATACTGCGATTCAAGCCAAACGATTCCACTAGACCGTAGTCAATGATCCGCCCTCTCCCCGATTCATCCACCATCAGATTATCCGGCTTAATGTCGCGGTGCAGTAACTCGTGAGAATGCATCACATCAAGCCCTGTTGCAAAATCTCTTAGCAAAGAAAGCAACTGCCGGTACGCTTTCACCGGGTCAGACTGGCGATACTCCTTGATAGCCTCACTGAACGTGACACCTTTCACCTCTTCCATCGAAAGTGCGATGTAAGACCCTAATTGGTAAATACGATCCACCCGCAACAGGTTGGGGTGGGCAAGCGGCATCATTCGCCGGAACCCCAACTTATTACGCAGAAGTTCATCCGGCGAGCAACTTCTCAGCAGCTTCAGAGCGCAACGTCGTTCAGTTTTGGTATCGAAAACGCGGAACACCACTCCACTGCTACCACTTCCGAGCTTCTTCTCCAACAAGAACCCATCCAGACAATCTCCTTCATTCCACGGTGAAGGGCTTGCCTTGGAGCGTTCCAGCAGCGTCTCCTTGACGTTCTGGATCCGTAAGCTCGTTTCCTTGCTCGGGTCGCGAAAAATTTCATCGTGCATGGAAAACACTACGCTCGCGTCTGCAGAAAACCAACAAAGCCAATCTTCCCCCGTGTCGAAACCAATAATCAGGCTTCGCACAGTGAGGGAAATCACCGGCCAACAAATCGACCAACCGCCGCAACCTAGGCGAGTATGGTCGCTACAACCGGCGTCCCGGCGGATATATGCAGATATTCAGCAGCCGTCGCTGCCCCCGCTAGTATAAGTGCGTTCATGGAAGGATGGTACACGGAATTCCAATCGTACAGACCGCACCATCGCAACCACGATCGGCAGTCCGCCATGATCTCCAGCATGGGATCATGCCCTCTGTACTCTACCGGGCCCCATCATGGGCTGATTTTCAGATCTCTATCTGAACACCACCGGCAGCATCACTGCGACGACAAGCATCAAGAATTCTCTGTGTCTTGATTGTCAGCTCGGCATAGCTGGCATCCAACTTTTTGCTCAAGACACAATTTCCGAATGTCCTGACCATGTTGACTTCAGAAGAATTTGGCTCACCAGATGCATACTCGGGAACAGCCTTGCGATCACAGTGCTGACGGAAGTTCCAACGACAATTATCAATGTCTAATACATGGTCGTGTTCCGTCCATGCAGCCTCGGCATCATAAAACGGCAAGACGAAGTCATCGACCGTCAAGTAACCATCGCTGCCGGACAGTAAAACGGTCTGTTGGTTGCTGGTCAAAAATGAGCAATAAAACGCAGCTGACAAGCCATTGGAAAACGACAATTCAGCAGAAAATTCACCCGGCACGTCTCCCTCAGAATCCTTGCCCTGCAACGGCGTGATTGTCCGCGCGGTCACGTGAGTTGGCATTTGCAAACCAGCTGCCCAGAGGGTCATTCGGATACAGTACCACCCCAGATCTCCCAAACATCCATGAGGCTCAAGAACTGAGTCTGTGCGTATATTTGACTGTTGAAATGAACTGTCGCCGCTGAAAGAAAAGTGGGTACTGATCCTTCGCAACTTACCCACCGCACTTTCCGTCTTCAGCTGTGCACAAATTTCGGCCAGTCTTTTGCTGTGATCAAACATGACGCCGTCCATGAACTGAACGCCGGCTTCTGCGCAAGCATCCACCATGGCTTGGGCGTCTTCCAAATTATTGGCAACAGGCTTTTCAACCAACACATGCTTGCCTGCTTTGGCTGCGGCTAGGACCCATTCTTTCCGCAAACCGGTAGGCAGTGGAATGTAGATCGCATCCACATCCTCACGCTCGATCAATTCAGCGTACGAACCTACAGCAGCAACCTCCTGTTGCTGAGGAACTTCGGCCATGCATTCATCAATGAACGACTGAGCCTTCGCTACCGAGCGACTCGCCACGGCCGAAACTCTACCGTTTCCGCAGAGATGCACAGCTTTCCAATTCTTTCTGGCTATCGCAGCCGTACTCAAAAAACCCCAACGACACATAGCTCCGGTCATCACACTCGCCTATGAAAAAAAATTCTGGAAAGCCATCATTTAGTCGGCAAGAGGATAGCAAAACTGGAGGAGATTGTCGGGGGTAGGAAGGGACGAACAGGCAAGCTAGTGAATCCACAACGCTAACCGTAGAGAAGTGTTGGGACATACAACGGTGCGAAGCAGGCCAAAGCAAGGCGTTTTTAGCAGTGCAACCCGCCGAGACCTTACCTCAACCAAATTGCACGGCTTAGCCTCGCCCGAGCCCCTCTGCTGTACAAACTCTTACTGCCTCCTGCCTCCGTGGTAATCGGCAGACCGGAAAAAAACAATTCCGCCTGCCATTCTGCTGCAAATGGGCTAGATCGGACTAAAATCAGGACCAAGCATGGGACAAGCGATAATGACCTAGCCAAAGGCGCTAGCTGTGACGTAAAGGAAAGCGTCTGATTCTCCCCCTACTTTCGACCGATAAACATGAAGATTTGCTGCATTGGTGCTGGTTACGTTGGTGGCCCCACCATGGCGATGATCGCGAAACAGTGTCCAGACATTCCGGTTCACGTTGTTGACCTAAATCAGGAACGTATTGATGCTTGGAATTCTGATCATCTGCCTATCTATGAGCCGGGTCTCGATGAAGTCGTCAAAGAAGCACGCGGCCGCAACCTGACATTTTCGACTCGCGTTGATGAAGCGATTCGGGAATCCGACATCATCTTCATCTCGGTCAATACACCGACCAAAACCTTCGGCATTGGTGCGGGGCGGGCAGCCAACCTGGAGTTCATTGAGAAATGTGCTCGACAAATCGCCAAGAATGCCAACGGTCACAAGATCGTTGTTGAAAAATCAACACTACCCGTCCGCACCGCTGAAGCAGTCAAACGCATCCTCAGCAGCGAATGCAGCGGTGCGACATTCGACGTCTTGAGCAACCCAGAATTCTTGGCGGAAGGGACAGCGATCGATGATCTGCTAAACCCTGATCGCGTGCTCATTGGGGGTGAGTCCGAGGCAGCAATCGAAACTCTGTGTTCGGTCTATGCGCGATGGATCTCCCGCGATCAAATTTTGACAACGAATTTGTGGAGCAGCGAACTTTCCAAACTCACTGCCAATGCTTTTCTGGCTCAGCGTGTTTCCTCAATTAATGCCATGTCGGCTCTTTGTGAGGCAACGGGCGCTGACATTGATGAAGTGGCAAGAGCGATTGGAAGCGATTCCCGAATCGGTCCCAAGTTCTTAAAAGCTTCAATCGGCTTTGGGGGCAGTTGTTTCCAGAAAGACATTTTAAATCTTGTTTACCTTTGCGAACACTTTGGTCTACGTGAAGTTGCCAATTACTGGGAACAGGTCGTTGTGATGAACGACTACCAAAAGCGGCGTTTCTCGGAAGACATCGTGAAGACCATGTTCAACACCGTGTCTGACAAGAAAATCGGCATCTGGGGATTTGCGTTTAAAAAAGACACCAATGATACGCGTGAATCAGCAGCGATTTATGTCTGCCGTGACCTACTACGGGAACGAGCACGACTTTGCATTCATGATCCTCGTGTTCCCGAAAGCCAGATCCGCCAAGAACTGATGGCGGCATGCACCGACATGAGTGGACACCTGACAGAGAAAGATCGTTGGCTGGTCGAGAACAATGTCAGCATTGCGAAAGACTGCTACGAAGCCGCTGATGATGCTCATGCAATCGCGGTACTGACCGAATGGGACGAATTCAAGACGATCGACTTTGAACAAGTCCACGCCTCCATGCATCGTCCTTCATTTCTCTTTGATGGACGGAACTTGCTTGATCAGGCAAGCATGGACGCACTGGGCTTTGAAATGCATGCGATTGGCAAATCATTCAACCGAAAAAACAGCCCTAACTAATAAGTCTGCGGCTCGCACTTTCCTGATGCTGCCTGTTCC
>Ga0315320_10000400_pt1 | contig 35675 bp, 20 predicted proteins | sample M140m21515metaG_FD_203458 | JGI IMG/M metagenome (GOLD analysis project Ga0315320, IMG submission 203458) | Ammonia-oxidizing marine archaeal communities from Monterey Bay, California, United States - M1 40m 21515 | ecosystem: Environmental > Aquatic > Marine > Coastal | place: USA: California... | reverse complement strand
GACTTACAAGACAGTGACTTACAAGACAGTGAATTAGCAGACCGTGGATTGCCACAGACTGAGGCACCAAGTGACCTTCATTCCGTGTCCGTCCCTTTGCATCAGCAATTTCCAACTGATCATCCTTCTGTGACCAGTAATTTCACAAGTGAGAAGTTTCAGCAGAGTGTTGCTGAGGTCGTCAACGCAATTCGAAAGGGTGATTCATTTCAGGTGAATCTGGCCCAACGCTTATTGGTGCAGCAGCACCTCAAATCGCCGGATCTGTATCTTCGCCTGCGTAAGAAAAACCCGGCGCCCTTCAGTGCGTATTACGGCGGCGATGGTTTTACGGTTTTGAGTAGTTCGCCAGAGGGGTTTTTGCAGGTCCGCGGTTCCTTGGTGGAAACCAGACCCATCAAAGGAACGGTACCTCGGACAGGGCATGATTCAACGGACCATGCATTGGCTGAAGAGCTTACCGAAAGCGAGAAGGACCGTGCAGAGAATGTGATGATTGTTGATTTGATGCGAAACGATCTTTCACGGGTCTGCCGTGACGACAGCGTTCAGGTTCAGCAGCTTTGCGAGTTAGAAAAGTACGAGTTTGTTCAACATCTCGTCTCGGTCGTAAGTGGAGAGTTACTGGACGGTAAGAACGTCGTTGATCTGCTTCGGGTTTGTTTTCCTGGAGGCAGTGTGACCGGGGCACCGAAAATTGAGGCGATGCGGACGATTGCTCGCATGGAGCCAAACCCAAGAGGGCCCTATTGCGGTTCAGTTGGGTACATCAGCTGCGGGGGCGACGCTGATTTCAATATTCTGATTCGGACAATCACTGCTGCTCACGGGCAATGGCAGATTCCCGTCGGCGGCGGCATCACTGCCCGCAGCTTGCCCGATGCGGAGGAAGCAGAGACGTGGGACAAGGCGAAAGGAATGTTGCGAGCTGTTGAGTCTGTTTAGCGGTTCCACCTAGGATTTCTGTGCCCGCTTCCTTTTCTCACTGCAAACAAGGCTGTTGGGTTTGTACGCTGAATCAGGTCAATGGTAACGGCTTTGGCGTGTTCCTCGACAGCGAGCTTGAATGCGCCATCTTGCAGTGCACCGTGAAATGGGATCGCCAGTTCGAGTGATGTGATTGGCTTGCAATCTTTGGTTCTACCCAGTAGTTAGCGAGCCGTGTGTTGGTATTCGTGCCGTCCGCAAATGATGGCTTTACCTTGCAAATAGTGACGGTGTATCGCAGCCTGCGGATTTGCGCAAAACATTTTCTTTGGGGTTTCCAGACGCGTTGTTTTGTGACGGGCGAATGAGTACGGATGCCGTCGTGTTTCGAGGGCTGTTTGTTTTTGAATGTACGCTTTTATCAGCTTTTTTTTGCATGAATTGCATTTGTTGGTGTTCTGAAGTTGATCTTGCTGGGGCCTCGATTCTTTGCGTGAAACCCCCTCTGCCGACTGTGGTTCAAATGGCGAACAAAGGGTGACTGTAATCCGTCCTATGTCACTTCTACGATAAAAAAAGTTTGTCGTATTTGAAAAACAGTCATAGACTCAAAGCCTATTCACTTGGGTCGCTGCCCATGACCAACAATCTTTTCTCCACAGGTCAAGACAATGCAAATTCGCTTTCGCGAGCTTTTAGGCTCCCGTCGTTCTGATCGCGCGCAACGCAAACGTCGCGCGCGTCGCCGGGTGCAGCTCGAGTCCCTCGAGCAACGGATCACAATGACCGCATCAAGCGGCATGGAGGCCTCATCGGATTTGATCTCCGGTTTCAATGCGGCAGCCAGTGAATCAAATTCTGGTTCCGACATGCGGGCTGATATACCGGACCAGGTGTTTGCTCCCTATGTCGATACCACTCTCTGGCCGCCATTTGATTTTGTTGAGCTCGCCAAAGATGAGGGAGTCAAGTATGTCACACTGGCATTTGTCGTTGCTGATCCGGCAACCAGTGAACCCAGTTGGGGTGGCTACTACAGTGTCGACTCCGGTTACCGAGGCGATCAAATCGATGCGTTGCGGGATCTGGGGGGGGAAGTCCTTGTCTCATTTGGCGGCGCCGCAGGGACGCCACTGGCGGCTGCAATCACTGATGTCGATGATTTAACTCAGGCTTATCAGGATGTCGTTGATCAATACGAACTGACCTGGATTGATTTTGATGTCGAGGGATCTTGGGTTGCAGACGAAGTTTCGATTGATCGTCGATCTGAGGCCATTCGAAATCTGCAGGATCAGGCCGCGGTTGATGGTAGGCCATTGGAAGTCTGGTTCACTTTGCCTGTGCTACCGAGCGGGTTGACCAATGATGGCTTGTACGTGGTTGAGTCGGCGCTGAGTTATGGCGTCGATATCGGTGGTGTCAATATCATGGCCATGGACTATGGCGATTCAGCCGCCCCCAACCCAGATGGACAAATGGGTGACTACGCAATTCAGGCAGCCGAAAGTCTGTTTGATCAGATGCGAGGTGCGTATGACGCTGCAGGTGTTCAAGTGACAGATGCCGAACTGTGGAGCCTCGTTGGGGTCACTCCGATGATTGGGCAGAACGATGTCATGTCAGAACGGTTCTATCTGGAAGACGCTGAAAAACTTTTGGACTTCGCTGATGAAGTGGGGATGGGATTTCTTTCGGCATGGTCAGCAAATCGTGATGCTCCCTGTGAAACGTTTGGAACGCTGGCGCTGACTTGTAGTGGCGTGCCCCAAGAGCCTTTTGAATTTGCGCAAACACTGGGCCAATTCACCATTGGAGGCGGGGATACCGACACTGGAGACAATGGCGGTGGAGATACCGGTACTGGAGACAATGGCGGCGGTGGTGATACTGGAAGCGGGGATAATGGTGGCAATGATCCGGGCGCTGATGATTCAGGGCTGGGCGATCTTCAAGGAAAGGTCTTCCCTGTTAATCCTGCTGGACCCGATATCATCAACTTCAATCCCGATGAGGATCGCCTCGACTTTGGTGATATCTCCGTTCATAACCTGATCCTTGGGAAATTGGAAAGCGGGGAAATTGCAATTGTGAATCCTTGGGCGTGGACTCCTGAATACCAGGTTGTTCAGGATCGCAGTTTTACTGATTTGAGTATCCACAATTATGGTGTGGTCGCTAACGAACATTTGCGTCAGGACATTGGAGGCATTGTTTCGTGGGAGCAAGGTGTGGGGCCACGGGAGTCTGATACGGTCTATGTCCGTTCACACGAGTACGGTGTACAAGAACGAGTCGATGATTTTGACCCAGAAACGACAAAGCTAAGTTTCCTTTATTTTGGGACACGCGAACGCCTGAGCGTCGAGGACACATCCGAAGGTGTACTTATTTCGGTTCTGCCAACGAACCAGAGTGTGTTGTTGGCTGGGATTTCAAAGAGTGATTTGGTACCTGCCAACATTGAGTTCCACCATGATCAAATTGTCGAAGATCAGTTGGAGTTGCAATTTGGTTTCACGGTTGACGAATTGACGTTGGTGAGTCGATCAGAGTTGCTGACTCCGGCAGCGCCCGCCGGCGAGACGACTGATGGGAACCAGACCCGTCCAGGAAGTGGGAATTCCCATGACCATGGAAATCATGACCACGGTGGTGGCATGGATGGCATGATGCCATCCATATCAGTGGTTGATGTTGTCATGAATGAAGGAACAAACAGCAATGTTTCCAGTGGAGCACTTTCTACGCTCGGAAATCAGATCGTTGATGAAGCAGGAGAATCCGTGCGTCTTGCAGGCGTGAACTGGTTTGGTTTTGAGACGACTAATTTTGCTCCCCATGGCCTGTGGAGCAGGGGTTACGTCGAAATGATGGATCAGATGAAAGCTGAAGGATTCAATACCATTCGGATGCCATTCAGTGACGAACTTTTCGACGCGGGAAGTACCCCCAATGGTATCGACTTCAGTAAGAACCCTGACTTGCAGGGCCTGAGCGGTCTGGAAATCATGGACCGGATCGTGGAACAGGCTGACGAACTTGGCATGCGTGTGATTTTGGACCATCACCGTTCTGAGGCAGGAAACAGCGCTAACGAATCTGGGCTTTGGTATTCCGCTGAGTATCCTGAATCTGTCTGGATCGATCACCTGACACAGTTGGCAACCCGGTACGCCAATAACAGTTCAGTCGTCGGAATCGATTTGCACAACGAACCTCACGGTGGTGCAACTTGGGGCGATGGTTCTGCTAACGACTGGCGTCTGGCAGCCGAAAGGGCAGGCAATGCTGTGTTGGCCGTAAATCCAAACCTGCTGATCATTGTCGAAGGTGTAGAATCAGCTTCCTCCGGGTCTTACTGGTGGGGAGGGAACCTGTCCAATGCCGGTGACGCACCGGTGCGTTTGGATGTGGCAAATCGACTTGTCTATTCTGCCCACGATTATCCGGCCAGCGTCTACCAGCAGGATTACTTCAACGATCCTGCTTATCCAAATAACCTTACGGAAGTTTGGAATGAAAACTGGGGCTATCTGTTCCGTGATGGGATTGCACCCGTCTTGCTGGGTGAGTTTGGTAGCAAACTCGAAACTGTTAGCGATCAGCAGTGGTTCGACACCATGGTTGAGTACCTCAAAGGCGATCTTGATGGCGATGGTGATTACGATCTTGAAGCCGGCCAAGAGGGAATCAGTTGGACCTACTGGTCATGGAATCCGAACTCGGGTGACACCGGTGGGATTCTCAAGGATGACTGGCAAACCATTCATGACAATAAAGTGGATGGCTTGGAACCTGTGCAGTCAGATTTTGCAGAAACCGATGGAGGCACTTCAAGCGTCGCTCTCGTGACGGTCAGTTTGTCCGCTGCATCGATGCACACCGCAACGGTGGAGTACTCCACGGCTGATGGAACTGCTCTTTCTGAAAGTGACTACACCGCCACCAGTGGAACGCTAACGTTTCTTCCCGGGGAAGTTACGAAAACGATTCAGGTTTATGTGAATCCAGATGCAGTGGTTGAGTCAGACGAACTGTTCTTTGTCAATCTGACGAATGCGGCTCATGCTACGCTGGCCGATGCGAATGGAATGATCACGATCGTGGACGACGATAATACCGAACCCTCGTTGCCCACACTTAGTGTCAGCGATGCAAGCGTGACCGAAGGTGACACAGATACCACTTCGATGTCCTTTACAGTGGCATTGTCAAAAGTTGCATCAGAAGATGTGACATTTGACTATGCGACAACTTCAGGTTCTGCGGTTGCACCCGGTGATTACAGCAATGCAATGGGAACTTTGACCATCGCCGCAGGGCAGATGGAGCAGACGATCGTGGTGGAAGTGAACGGTGACCTGCTTGAGGAAGGCAGAGAGTCGTTCCAAGTCAATTTGAGCAATGCCGTCAATGCAAATCTAGCCGATGCAAACGCTGAAGGCACAATTGTGGACAACGATCAGACCGTTGTTCCTGCTGGGTTCTCCTATCGGACTACCGATGACTGGGGCAGCGGTTTCAATGGCGAGATCACATTGACCAATCGTGGAGATGAAGCGTGGTCAGGATGGCGACTTGAATTTGACTGGACTCATGAGGTCAGCCAAGTTTGGAATGCTCTTCTCATCGAAAACTCAGATGGCAGTTTCGTAGTCGATAACGAATTCTGGAATGGTGCGGTAGGACCTGGGCAGAGTGTGATCATTGGTTTGGGTGGCAGTCCTGGCAACGTCACAACCATTCCTTCGAACGTTTATGTCAATGGAGTCGCCGCCGATGTCGGGCAGGCAGCACCAACGCTTTCAGTCGCTGACGTCACTTTGGACGAGGGTGACTCGGGGGCGACTAGTGCCGATGTCGTTGTTTCGCTTTCGAAAGTTGCCAGCGAAGATGTTACCGTGAATTACAGCACTCAGGACGGATCAGCGATGGCTGGTTCAGACTATGAGAGCAAGATGGGAACGGTGACCATACCTGCCGGCAGTTTGTCTGCGGTGGTTGCACTGAACATCAGTGGAGATCTGGATGTTGAAACGAACGAAACCTTGACGGTTGAACTCTCCGCACCGCAGGGTGCTGAGATTGCCAACGGCGTTGCAACGGTAACGATCCAGAATGATGATTCCACGTCGTCCAACAGTTCTGCTGAGTACCGAACCATTGATGATTGGGGCTCGGGATTTACGGGCGAGCTGAAGTTGACCAATCTCACTGATCAGGTTTGGGATGGCTGGGAGGTTGAGTTCGATTGGGAACACAACTTGACACAGTTTTGGAGTTCAACGTTGGTGAGTCGATCAGACGAGCACTACGTGGTCAAGAATGAGTCCTGGAATGGGAGAGTGGAGCCCGGTGCAAGTGTGACTCTTGGCTTTAGCGGTAATCCGGGGAACGTAGTCACGAGCCCACGTAATATCGTGATCAATGGGGAGGGTGCCGGAGGAAACGATGGGGCCAACAATGATCCGATTGAAATGACGGTCAGTGATGCCGCTATGATGGAACCAGATGCGGGAAGTGAAGCACTTGGCTTCACTGTCAAACTGTCGAAAGCTGTGCCCGCAGGACAGGAAACATCAGTCGATTACACAACCGTGGCTGGGACTGCAAATGCCGATGAGGACTTTGTGCCTACTCAAGGAACATTGACCTTCTTGCCTGGCGAGATGGAGAAAACGATTGAGGTTCTGGTCAAAGGTGATAAAGCAGTGGAAGCTGACGAAACCTTTGAAGTCGCTCTGAGCCAAGTTGTAAATGCCAACTTGGCTGACAGCACCGCGGTTGGGACGATTCAGAATAATGATTCGGAAGCTTCGTCCGGCGATGTCGACTGGAGTGTTTCCAGTGAATGGGGCACGGGTTACGTTGCGTCGATTGTGATCACGAACAGTGGTGAGCAGTCGTGGACTGACTGGGAACTGGAGTTTGATTCACCTCACGAGATCGCGAGTATCTGGGGCGCAGAAATTGTGAGTCACGAAGGCACTCGTTACCGCCTTCGACCCTTGTCGTGGAACGGTTCGGTTGCGCCCGGAGGAAGCGTGAGTATTGGCTATCAGGTCAACACTGGCGGTCCTCTTGAGCCAACCAACTTTGATTTAAAGGCGACTTGAGCATGTTGTTACTGCAGTGTGCAGGACTCATTCGAGATGCACTCTGCGTTTCATGATTTCGGTTGGCTTTGTAGTCGTGGCGAGCGCAGTGTAATAGCTGTGCTCGCCGTGAGTGATTCGTTTTGTGTCTGTCATGCGTCGAGTATTCGCATTGTTTGCTCCCTGCGAACCACCCTCTGGATCTAGAGAGTGATGTTTTGGGAAACCGCTTCGATTGTGTTGCTGGCGGCTGTGTTGCTATCAGCCTGCCAATTATTTAAGCGTGCGTGTTTCGTTGTATTCGCCCACACGCTGCTTTGCTTTCGGATTGCCGTTCTCCAGGAAGTGAGTTTGTTCCATTTTAAATGGGACGAATGTTTGCCCGGCGTGAAAAGAATTTCGTCAGCGTACGTGAGGGAGAACTTATGAAGGTTGAACAACGAAGAGAAAAACGCCGTCGTGAAAGAAAAAGAAGACGCAGGTCAAATCTTCTGCAGTCGTTGGAAACTAGGATGTTGTTGGCATCTGATTTTGGGCAATCAGATTCAATGCTGACAGGAGGTTCTGGGAATGACCACGACAGTCGCTTGGTTCGATTGATTGAAGCCGGGCAAATCGCTGCCAGCCCACTCAGTGGATCACGCGTTCCTACCAGTTCCAGTGGTGCACCACTAGCACCGTTGATCGATGCAAGTTTTGATCAGCCAGTGCCGTCCACGGATTGGTGGAGTTCGGTACAGTTTCCCGCATTTGGTAATGCTTTTTCAGCACCCCTTCATGCCCATCCTTTGACGTTGGAGGCCACTTCGCGAGGCTTGCTCTTTGGAGCACCATCGAGCTTTAATGGATTCAGCACAGGGGCAACGACTGGCGAGGCGAAAGCAACTCAGCGTTACGATTTGCAGGTCGATATGTCTGCCGCAGGAATGGCAAGTGATTTTGCATTGAAGGACTACAGTGATTGGGCATTTACCGGGGTGTGGCGTGGGACGACAAATGAAATGGAGCTAACCGCCGCCCAAGGTTCTCCTTTTGCTTGGCTTTCGAATGTCGACGTTGGTGAAGCCGTGGTGCGAATACAAGGAAGCCCAGAATTCGTACAGGTTGATGGGAACGAGGCATTTGTCAGAGTTAACGGCAGGACTTCTTTCGTGCTTGCGCCACCAAGTGTGGAAATCCGTGCCGTTGCTGGTGGGTTGATGTTCCTGAGTGATCCAGCAGCGTCCGCAGCAAATTCCAACTATCTGGTGTTGGGAATGTTGCCCGAAGACACTCCGCAGATTCGGCAGGAATTTTTAAGTGTTGCTTTGAATCGGCCGGCTCAAACGCATTTCGAGCATGCAAGAACCGATGACGGATTCAATTTACAGGTGGGGTACGAGTATTTCACTGAGGATGGGAACCCAGTTGAGACCATTCTTGCTCTGTATCCACACTTGTCACGATTGTCGGATGATATTTCAACGGTCAGTAGTGAAGGCTATTTGAGTCCACGCGGGCCGATGCACCCGATCAAGACGGGCAGCGTCGAATTCGATTTGCCAGCGCGGGGTGTATTGCCCAATCTGCCACCTCTTCTCAATGAGACGCAAAGAGATGAGTTGTCGGATTTGATTCGGGCTGATGACAACGCAAGTGATCCCGCCAGATATCTCTCCGGGTTTTATGACACCTACTGGTCGGGCAAGGCAATGCTGAAACTATCACAATTGGCCCAGATGGCTGACGTGGTAGGTGAAATTGAAATCCGCGATCGGATTCTGAATGCGATCAAGGATGAACTTAACGATTGGTTCCGGACGACCGGAGAATCAGGGGACAAACACTTTGCCTACAACGCTCAATGGAACACGTTGCAGGGGTATCCTGACAGCTTTGGATCAGCAGGTGATCTGAACGATCATCATTTTCATTACGGATACTTTGTGCATGCAGCAGCGTTGGTCGGGGTGGTCGACCCCGCTTGGGCTATTGAAAATCGCGATATGGTTGACTTGCTGATTGCGGACGTAGCAGGACATGATCCAAGCAGCGTTTCGTTTCCAGAATTACGAAGCTTCAGTCCAATGGCCGGGCATTCTTGGGCGTCAGGTCATGGTGCATTCAGCAGCGGTAACAATCAGGAATCGAGCAGCGAAGCGATGAATTTTGCTACCGGAGTGACTCTTTGGGGCGAGGTTATTGGAAATTACGAAACTCGCCAATTGGGACAAATGCTTTATAGCGTCGAGGCTGAGGCGATTGCTGAGTATTGGTTTGACCGCTACGGAACGGTGTACCCCGAATCCTACGATCATGAATCGGTGGGAATGGTCTGGGGTGATGGTGCCGCTCACGCAACCTGGTTTTCTGCGGAACCAGAATTGATCAAGGGGATTAATTTCCTGCCATTCCATGGCGGTTCGCTTTATCTTTCTGAAATGGCAGCAGATTCCGCCGCCTTATTGGCAGAGATCGAACAACTCAATGGCGGGCCTGCTGATGATTGGCCCGGCATCGTTCTGCAGTATGAAGCGTTGGTCAATCCTGCCGCTGCAGCAACACGATATCAGCAGCAAACTCCTGAGTATGAAGCGGGGCAAAGCCCGGCATACACGTTCTTCTGGATAAGCGTGCTTGAAAATTTGGGGACACCCATTTCGCATGTCCGCGGTGATCATCCTGTTTCAGCTGTCTTTGAAAAAGAGAATGTGCTTACCTATTCAGCGCACAATGCATCTGCAGAGGTGATCACTGTAAGGTTTAATGATGGCGTCTCATTCAATGTGCAGCCTGGTCAGTCGGCGACGCGTCAGCGTGTGCAGGGTTCTGAGATGCTGACTGATCCTTTTGCGGACGGTGCCACTGACCCAGGAACAGATCAAGGGAATTATGATGTCGTTGAATCAGTGGGGTCAGTTGACCTCCTGGTAGAACGAGAAACCGGCATTGCATTTGTTGCCCGTGACTTGGAAGCCCCAATCTCGGTGACTCGATACGGTAAGTGGTGGGATGGTGATGTTCCCCTGAAACGTGGTGATTGGCAATTGATTGCTGCGGCGGATGACTCTCTTGGACGGCTCCGTGTTCTCGACGTTAATCCATCAGCCGTGAATAGTTATGGATGGATTCTCGACGACTCAGGTTTATTCATTGGCGAAGATGTTTACGATGCTGGGAATATCACTGAAGCTGAGATCCTGTTTGAATTGGATTTGAATAATGATGGAACCATTGGATCGGCGGAAGATGTGTTACCACCGATTGCCAGTGGTGATGTTTCAGACGAGGGTGTAAGCCTCCGTTTGATGAGTTTCAATGTTTACTATGCAAGCCTTGGAGCAGAATGGCGAATCGATGGGATCGCGCAAGCCGTTGCAGATTATCAGCCGGACATTGCAAGCCTGCAGGAAATGTGGGGCGAGAAAGAACAAATTCTTGCTGCCATTGAACAGAAAACCGGCCTCGATTACGCGTTCTCCGTTGGCAGCAATACTTGGGATGGTGACATCCTTTATCGTCGGGATCGTTGGACGATTGTTGATGATGGAGTGCTGAGTTATGACGGATCGCGAGGCATGTCATGGGCGTCGATGGAACATCGTGCTAGCGGCGAAGAAATGCTGGTCTATGGCATTCATCCTTTGGCAGGTGTGAGTGAAGAACTTCACTTGAAAAATATGGAAATGGCGACCCGCCACATGCAGGAGCGCAGTGAAACACCTGCTGCCCCTGTGGTGTTCATGGGCGATTTTAATGCATCAGAATATTCCGAATCGATGAGCTTGTTGCGTGATGGTTCGGTCGACGCATTTGGCGAGACGTGGGAAGTACCTGTCACGTTTGAAGACACGTTCCGATTGGCCAATGGGAAGGATGCCAATGGTGATACTGGTTTTGGTGCGAAAATAGACTACATCTACACCGAAGAACGTAATGCAGGAATCTTTCGCACCACGTCAGCTGGGATTCTACGAGATGCGCCCGGTGGTTCTGACCACTTTCCCGTGACTGCGGAGATCGTGCTGCTGAGTGCCCCGGCTGATCCGCCTGTCGATCCACCCGCTGATGATGATAATGCCAGTGGGCCTGCGTTTTCGCTCGTCTGGCCAACCGCGGAGGTCATCATGATCACGGGTGTGGAATCAGCGGCCTATGGCTGGGTGGATGATGTTTCTGAAATGAAACAATTGGAAATTTCCATTCAGCATGTTGAGTCAGGCAACTATTGGAGGCCGAATGATACATTCGGTGAACGTGATTTCTTTGATGCCGAAGTGCTGCCGGGTGATGGTCATTGGAGATTGATGTTTGATCTTCCTGCACCCGGCGAGTACGAGATGGTTGCTTACGGCATGAATGCGCTGGGAAATACGAGCATGCGTTCTACCACGGTTTCTGCAATCGGTGATGTGCTGGTGGATCCCTATGCACCGACGGGTGATCCTGATCCGAGTGACGGTTTGACGGTAATCGAAAATGACGGCGCCGCATTCTTGTTGATCGATTCAGAAACGGGGATGGCTTATGTTCAGCGTAAAGGCGAGGCACCCGTTGTGGTGACCCGATACGATGGTTATTGGAATGGTGAAGTCCCGATTCAGCGTGGAGACTCACAAATGTTGGCCGCTGGCGTCGATGAGGAGGGCCGTCTTCGTGTGCTCGATTCGGGACCGTACGGACAGTTTGCATGGATTCTGAATGATGAGGGTCTATTCATTGGCGAAGATGCCTATGGAAATGATCCTCCTGTTATCGCTGAGACAATCTTCACCCTCGACTTGAATGGGGATGGAGTCATTGGAGAGCCGTCGGCAAATCTTGTCGTTATCGAAGACGATGGTAAGGCCGCCCTGCTGGAAGATCCAACCAATGGCATCGCTTACATTCAGCGTCTCGGTGAATCACCTGTCGTCGTGACCCGTTTTGATGGTTATTGGAATGGCGAAGTGCCAGTGGAAAGAGGAGCCGCGCGTATGCTGGCTGCGGGTGTCGATGAAGCAGGGCGATTAAGGATTCTCGACGCAGGAAACAATCGGTACTACGCGTGGATCCTGAATGATGCCGGAACGTTCATTGGCGAAGATGCTTACGGAAATAGCCCGCCATTAACAGCTGAAATCATTTTTACCCTCGACCTGAATGGTGATGGTGTGATCGGTCCAGTTAATACAGGGGATGCAAGTCAGTTTGGTCAGGGGGTGCTGGTTCCGGGGGAACCCAGTGCCTATGACATGACCGGATTTAATCAAGGTGAGTTTCTATCCAATATTCACTTCAGTCACCGTTTGAAGGTCGACCCGATCGTGAACCCCGGGACCGCTTCAAGTCATATGCATGACTTTTTTGCCAACCCTACAACCAACGCTGATTCGAACGTTGCCTCATTGTTGAAAGCCGATGAATCAGCTGCCAATCCGTCAAACAATTTGTCCGTTTATTGGACGCCCAGTTTCATTGACGAGGGTGCCGACGGCCTTGGTGGTGATTTTGAGTATATCACTCCACTCGAAAGTTCTATCGCTTACTATTCAATATTAAATCCGTATGATCCGGCCCAGCTGGAAGCAACGCCGACTGGGTTGCAGATCATTGTGGGTGAAGGAATGCCTGATAAGCGACAGTCACCAGAAAAGGTATTCTGGAATTACATCGGAGAGTCCAAGACTTATGACCACATACCGCTAGGTGATGAGTGGCGGGATCTACCACTGCAGGCGGTGTTGATTTTCCCTCAGTTCTGGGATGGAGAAAATCTGGATAGTCCTGATCACCAAAGTCATATGGCGTATGGCAAAGGAGTTTTGGGAGGGCCCACAACCCATCCTGTGATGTTGCCGCAGTTGCAATTGCAAATTCACTACGGACGTATACCCAATCGTCTACACATGCTTTCCTCGGATTATATGACCATGGGGCATGCCGACTTCGCCCCGGGGTGGAGCCTGCATGCTGATCATATTCATATGCCATGGCCAGAGCGTAGTGCATCAGGTGAGCTGTACGATGGTTTTGAACGACGCGTCGAAGATGCCCTCCGGTTTCCCTTGTTTGCAGGCCTTGATGGAAATTCCGTTCGCGATATTCCGACTGGCGTTCAGCAACCGTTCACTCCGGTTCCCATGCCGTTGCTAGGGACTTCCGTGTCTGATGTGATGTTCGGAACTGATGGTAACGATCGAATCGAGGGCCTCGAAGGAAGTGATGTACTCAATGGGGGGGCTGGAGCCGACCTTCTGATTGGAGCGGACGGAGCTGATCGTTTCGTTGTTTCAACATTGACCGACTCCACTCGCTCACTAGCGGATCGGATACTCGGTTTTGACGCGGATGATGCGCTTGATTTAAGCAGCCTTGGTCTGCTGGAGAGTGATTTGGTACTACAGCAGAGCGGAGACGTCTGGCATGTGATGGCATCTGGACATGACTTCATGGTGATTGTTGTAACACCGCAATTGTCGCGTGCCCAAATTCTGATTTGATCGGACTCGGTTGCAGGTCAAGCGTGGCAGGCAAATCAGAGTGGACAAAAGCATGACATGAAAAGCAGCTAACCGCTGCCTCGGTCATGCTGCCCGCTGATAAATGATGCCGCTGCGATCGCGTCCCTTCGAATCGATTGCTCCGGTTTTTCGAAGCACGTAGGCAATTTGTTGGGCATGCCATCGTGGACGGTCAATGATCGTTGCAAGGTCGGCAGTATTGAAGTTTTCAACCGTTGGTGGAATGTTGAGAAGTGCCAGAAGATCTGCGGGAGTGCGTAGCTCCAGAGACCGTTGAATGGTTTCCAGTCGTACGTCTCCCACTTTGAAATCTTTGTGCCAGCGTCGCTTCCGTTTTTTGCCCGGAAGCCGCAGCTGTTCAATCTCGATTAACGGAACTTCAATGACAAGATTCGGATGCGGGAACACGCGAGTGAAGTAGATAAGTTCGTCAAAGAGTTCCAGCAGGTTTCCACGTTTGGGGCTTAGTCGTCGGGAAGTCACGGGGGCACCGCGTTTTTTTGCTTTGGCGATTCGCGTGCGCATCACGACCGGCTTGACTACCCTAAGTTGGTGCCGCTTAAGCAGGTTGCGGCACTTGTCACGGATCGCTGATAGTGACGCACACTGTACTTCGATCAATTCATCATCACGTATTGCATCAATACGATACTGGCCAAGCACAACTTCTGTGCTGTCGTCGTCCTGGGCATAGCAGCGTTTCAGTTGCTGATGAAGTGTCGTTTCCATGACTTTGGTTCGGCGGGCGTCCTGCCTTGAAGTGATGGGAGACCGTTTTATTCTGGTTCGATTCCGAAATCCCGAATCGTTGTTAGAGTGTGCAGTTCAAGGCCCTTGGCCTTGAATGCCTCTTCACCACCAGCCAAACGATCAATGATCGCAATGACTTTTTCGACGACGAGACCATATTCTCGAGCTGCGTCGACTGCCTTTAATGCGCTGCCACCACTGGTGATGACATCCTCGACGATGACTACTCGTTGACCCGCTTTGACTGGACCTTCGACTTGTTTACCTGTTCCATGATCCTTAGGTTCCTTGCGGACCATGAAACCTTTGAGCGGCAAATCCTGTTGACCCGCCAAGGTAATGATTGACGCTGTAATGGGATCGGCACCAATAGCCATGCCGCCCACTGCTTCCGGTAACGTGCCTGTTGAACGCATCACGTCCAACATGCCCTCAGCAATCACGTTGGCACCCTTGGGATGTAACGTGATGTTGCGGCAATCGAGGTAATACGAGGCCTTCTTTCCACTGGCCAAGGTGAATTCACCTTGCTGCAGTGACTCAGTTCGGATCAGTTCCAGCAACGCATCACGGTCATATGACATCTTGGGGGTCTCTTCGTCAGAAAAAAGGGAGAGAGGTAGTTTGTCGCTCCCCGCAATTTTACCGACGAATGGTCACAGATGAACCCCGCGACAGAATGCCGTACAGGTCATCGGCGACATCTTCCGCGAGGCTGATACACCCGTTTTCGTTGGGGCGAGTGGGATCAGGGCTGCCATGAATGCAGATCTGGTTGCCCAGATCCATCCAGAAATTTCCATACGGATTGGCAGGACTGCCCGGAGCAACCGGGGTGCCGCTGCGGTTGTAGAACGTCTTGCCGGTCTGCTTGTCCTGAATTGTGTAGGAACCCTCGACGGCAAGAGGATCGTTTCCAACGGCAATCGGGAAGCGACCTGCGTAATAATCACCCATGAACAGAGTCAACTCTTGCAGTGTCAGATTGACTTCAGCACGGAAGGGACCGCGGACCACTTTCAGTTCCGTTCCAGGAAGTATGGTCAGTGGGTCTTGAATGCCGTTGATGTTAGCAAGCAGTTGCCATGGCACATCGTATGCCTGAGCAACCTCTTGTAGGGTCTCGCTGCGACTCATCCGGTGGGGTTGTTCCAGCAGATGTCGTTTTGAGTAAATGACTTCCCGCGCAAGTGGATCGAGACGGGCCAACATCTCGCTGCGTTGTTCACCCGAAATATTAGGCGTGTTGTAGAAAATGCTCAATGTCGCCAACGCATCTTTGCGTTTGTCCTGACGAAACTGCATGTCTGCGGTTCGGATCGCGTTTGCCAAGCCAACGTTGGGAGCAATCACCGCAGTGGCGGTGGCTACGTCAGATCCATTGAGGCCGATGCCCTCAGCGCTGGCAGTAGCAATTCCTCCGGCTTGCCCCACGCCGGCATCCGGCAAGGCAACCCCGCTTGGCTCAAAATTTGGATTGATACGGTCAGGATTTGGCAGTGCGAAATCATCCGCTGTTTTGGGGTAGCGATCGTTGGTGTATGCGTTGGCAATGTCTGCTTGTGTGGCAGCCGATGCCTCAGGTGGCATTGTGTTGCCAACGTCCGCTAAGGGAACAGGACTGCCCGCCTGACCCGAGAGGTTTGTTTCAGGTGCCGAACCAACTGCTAACGAGTCATTAGGAATGTCGATACTGCTTCGGCTTCCCCCAAGCTGCGAGTTGGCGGATGATTGAGTCCCGGAATTAACGAGAGGTGCACCAATGTTCTCGCCGGGGACACTACTGCCACCGAGAGATTCTGGTAAACCGAGGGTGGAATCGAACGGGATGTCCAGCCCCTCATCAACGGCAAGTAGACCTTGCACGTCCTCGGGGAGAGTTTCGGGTGGCTTGGTCATGGAAACATACGCTCCATAGATCACAGCCATCATTAATACAACGATTGCGGCGGTTTTTAACGTCTGCACAACTGTCCTCCATGACGGGATCTGATGCGATCAGATCCATCACATGTACTTGCAAGTAATCCACGGTCGGACCACCCGTCCCGCTTGTTCCAGCGGTAGAGTCGGTCCATCAACCGGGAGACTAGCGAAACCTTCCGGCTTCTTGCCAGATCAGTTTTCCCCTGACGTTGTGACTCATCAGAGGTGCGATGGTTGACGTGTCGTGTTGAGGCGTGTGCTGGGCCGAGTTAGCCAGTTCGTGCAAACGCGAGCATTGCTAGCATCCTCAATCGATTAGCTTTTCCTGTCGTGTGACAGTCGTCTACTTCAGCTTGACCCTACAAAGGAAGCTGTCAGCGGTGATGTAGAGCGTTTTGCCATCGGGGCCAAAGGTGCAGTTGCTTGTGCGTCCGCCGGTGATCAGTCGCCCCAGCAGTTTGCCTTGAGGGCTGATGACGTAGATTCCTCCGGGACCGCTTCCGAAGATGGTGCCGTCTTTTGCCACGGCGAGGCCATCGGGAAGTCCGGGGAATTCCTGCATGTATTTCTTGCCATCAAACAGGACTTTGCCTTTGTCCAAGGTCTTATCCTGTTTGACGGGGAACGCCATCCAGATGGGATTCTCAGGATCGCTTTGCGCGACGTAAAGTGTTTTTTCATCAGGTGACAGTCCGATGCCGTTGGGGCGGGCAAGCTCTTTGCTGACCAAGGTCAAGGATCCGTTGGTGTCGAGTCGATAGACCCCACAGAAATCAAGTTCACGTCTGGGATCGGATTCTCGATCCGGCAGGCCATACGGTGGGTCTGTGAAGAAGATCGAACCTGAGGAATGAAAGACAAGGTCATTGGGGCTGTTAAGACGTTTTCCCTGGTAGTTATCGACGAGCGTTCGTTTGCCTCCGCCTTTGGTTAGCACTGAAACACGCCGATCGCCATGTTCGCAGGCGGTTAGCCGCCCCTGTGGATCGAGTGTCAAACCATTGGAGCCTGGTTCCAGTCCGTAGTAGGTAGCGCCTGTGTATCCACTCGGTGACATGAACAGGTCTGTGCCTCGTTTTTCCGACCAGCGAAAAATACTGTTTCGTGGAATATCTGAAAACAGCAGGTGTCCCCCACTGTCATCGGCGACCCACACAGGACCCTCGGTCCACGTGAAGCCACTGGCAATGACTTCAATTTTTGCATTTGAATCGACAATCGCATCGAACGCGGGGTCGAGCTTTTCGACTCTGCCGAGCGTTGTGGGTGTCTTCGCAACACAAATCGAGGTAACAGTAAGCAGCAGAGCAATTGAAAGAGTGGCTTGGCGCATATTTGATCAACGGAGAGTTTGAGGCAGATTGGAAACAGTCCGGGGACGCTTGCGGTGTTTTCACAGTCTGATGTGAGTACGCTGCAAGCCGTGGTTACAAAATTGGCAGCATTGAAACTGCGGCATCGATTGTACTTGGTTGGTCATCGTAAATGTTCATCTGGTCAGTAAACCTGAGTGGAAAACTGACTTCCACACATCGCAATCGGTAATCAGACGCTTTGATGCTTCTGAACATTCGCTTGGCTGCGGAGCATGGATGCCACTAATGCTGTCCAGCCCGTTTGGTGATTGGCCCCCAAGCCTTTGCCATTGTCGGCATGGAAATACTCGTAGAACAGGATCAGATCTTTCCAGGCAGGGTCGTCGCGGTATCGCTCATCTCCACCATGGGCAGGGCGGTTACCCTCGGCATCGGGTTCAAACAGCGATATCAACCGCCGCTCTAATTCTCGGGCGACTTCCAGGAGATTCATCCGATTTCCGCTGCCAGTGGGGCATTCGACTTTGTATTCATTTCCATAAAAGTCGTGGTAGCGTTTCAGTGATTGAATCAATAGATAATTGACTGGAAACCAAATCGGGCCACGCCAATTGCTGTTTCCACCAAACATCCCGCTTTCACTTTCTCCGGGAACGTATCCGACCTCATGTCGTCGTCCACCGAAATCAAAAATCAATGGTTCGTCTCGATGTGCCGCTGACATGCTGCGGATGCCAAACGGAGACAGGAATTCATCTTCGTCCAGCAAGACAGCGATGAGTCTGCGGAATCGGTCTTCTGATGGAATTGCAAGCAGACGACGGCACGCTTCACCTGAGTCGGGGTCTTCACGTTCCATGTACGTCATGTGCTGACTGAGGTCATCACGATTGTTGAGAAACCAATTCATGCGACGGCGGAAACCGGGCAGTTTTTCGATAATCTCCTCTTCCAAAATGACACCGGTCATCAAGGGCAACAGTCCGACGAGCGATCTTACACGGATCGGAACGGAATGGTCCTTTACGAACAGGTGGTCGTAATAAAAACCATCTTCTTCATCCCACAAGCCGGTGCCGTCCATCGAGTTCATGGCTTCGGCAATCGCGACATAGTGCTCAAAGAATTTGCTGGCCATGTCACCATAAGCTTGGTGATCTTCGGCAAGTTCAATAGCAATCCGCAGCATCGTGCCACAATAGAAAGCCATCCATGCGGTACCATCTGCCTGCTCGAGGTGACCTTCCGGCAGCGGTTTGCTGCGATCGAATACACCAATGTTGTCGAGGCCCAAAAAGCCGCCAGCGAAAATGTTTTTGCCTCGCGGATCTTTGCGATTCACCCACCAAGTGAAATTGATTAACAGTTTTTGAAAGGCGCGGGCAAGGAATACCTTGTCACGTTGGCGTGGTGGCCCAGTCGCCTTATAAACCTGCCAAACGCCCCAGGCATGCACTGGCGGATTCACATCGCCAAGGTGCCATTCGTAAGCAGGAATCTGGCCGCTGGGATGCATGTACCACTCACGCAAAAACAGCAGCATCTGTTCTTTGGCAAAGTGTGTGTCCAACCCTGCCATTGGCACCATATGGAACGCTAGATCCCACGCCGCATACCATGGGTATTCCCATTTGTCGGGCATCGAGATGATGTCTCGATTGAACAGGTTACGCCAATCGCTATTACGGCCTTCTTTCCTCGCCTCACTCGTGGGGACACCATTGGGGTCACCATCAAGCCAAGTGCTGACAGAGTAGTGGTAGAACTGCTTGGTCCACAGCAATCCCGCATACGCCTGTCGCATGATGGCTTGGCGTTCGAGGGGCAGAGAATGCGGAATCCGGTCGGCGTAAAAGTCGTCCGCCTCGGCGATTCGTGTCTCAAATGTGGTTTCAAACGAATCAGCAAAAGCCAGTTCAGCAAACTTGGCTGGATCGTTATTCGCCTCGTCTGTGATCAGAGGTGATTTCGCGTGGGTTAAACGCAAACGGATTTGCCGAGTCTCACCGGCCGGGATCATGATCAATCCGTAGGCACCACACTTGGTGCCGCGCTGATCCGGGTTCACTGCTCGCGTGTCACCCAACACGACATAGTCGTTGATCGCATCTTTGAAATATTCCGATTCGCTGGGCAGGTCGGGATATCGTTTGGTGTTCGTTTCGTTATCGGTGAACAGCCACGTCCAGCCATCTGTTCCAGCAGCATCACAAGTGAACCAGAATTCATCCAGTGATTCATGAAACGTCTGAACAACGTTGTCTTTTAAACGCATCGAGGGACGGGTGGTGCAGCCTTCATCGGTGCATTCCCACGTCCATGTGTTGCGGAAGAAAAGTTGGGGTATCAGATGCAAAACCGCTGCTTGAGGACCACGATTGGTGATCGTGAGGCGGATCAGCAAATCATTGGCATTTGCTTTGGCATATTCAGCCATCACATCAAAATAACGTGATTCATCAAATGCTAACGTGTCTGTGATTTCGTATTCGGGCTCATTGCGATCCCGCATTCGACTGACTTCCACCAGCTCTTCGTAGGGATAACGGCTTTGGGGGTACTTGTACAAAGCCTTCATGTAGCTGTGTGTCGGTGTGCTATCGAGGTAGTAATAGCATTCCTTCACATCTTCGCCATGGTTACCTTCCGGGCCCGTGACTCCGAACAGACGCTCTTTGATGATTGGATCGCGGCCGTTCCACAGTCCGACAGAGAAACAGAGTCGGCATTCACGATCGCAGATGCCAAGCAACCCGTCTTCACCCCAACGGTAAGCTCGACTGCGGGCTTGGTCGTGAGGGAAATAGCTCCAGGTGGCATCGCCGCCTTCGCTGTAGTCTTCGCGAACGGTGCCCCATTGGCGTTCAGAAAGATAAGGGCCCCAACGCTGCCAATTCTGTTCTCTTTTGGCGGTATGAACGAGGCGTAGATCTTCGGGCGTCATGCGAATTCTCGGTTGTCAGTCAATTTGAGGTAACGTCGAAAAACGCATTGATTCGTCTTCGCCAGGAAACGGCAATCTTGTTTCCACCTAACTCGGCAGAAGCTGCCGAGGGGGAGGCTGCAAAATCCATCGATTCAGGATTCAGTGTCGTCTAGAAGATCAACTGCTGCAAAAGCCTGACCTTCAAGCATGGCAAGACTTGCGCCTCCGCCCGTGCTTACATGGCTGACCTGATCCGCAAATCCAAGCTGATCAACGGCAGCTGCACTGTCACCACCTCCGATAATGCTGATGGAGTCACCGTCAGCAACGGCCTGTGCCACAGCCTTGGTGCCTTCGTCCATCGGTGGTTTCTCAAATACGCCCATGGGACCATTCCAAACCACCGTCTTTGCATCTTTGATGACAGCAGCATATTTGGCGGCCGTCTCTGGGCCAATGTCGAAACCTTCCCATCCATCAGGGATCTCACCAGCAGCTACGACTTTTTTATTGCATCCGGCGATATCGCCGAAGTCGTCGCCACAGTGAGTATCGACTGGCAGGTGCAGTTTGTCACCGCCTTTGGCAATCAATTCCTTCGCCAAATCCACCTTGTCTTTTTCAACAAGACTGTCACCAACTTGACCTCCATTGGCAAGCGAGAACGTGTAGGCCATTGCACCGCCAATCAGCACCGCGTCACAGATGCCAAGCAGGTTGTTGATAACATTGATTTTATCGCTCACTTTGGCACCACCCAAGATTGCGACAAACGGTCGACCAGGGTTGCCAATCGCATCACTGAGATATTGAATTTCGCGAGCGACCAAGTGGCCAACAACGCGGGGTTTGCCTTCCATTGCCTGGGGAACAGCAACCATGGATGCATCGCTGCGGTGGCAAGTGCCAAAGGCATCGTTGCAGTAGCCATCGGCAAACGCGGCCAATTTTCCGGCGAACTCTCCGCAGCCTTTTTTCTCGCCAGAATTGAACCGCAGATTTTCGAGGACCAGAACCTGCCCATCATTCAGTGCACCTGCTTTGGCGACGGCGTCCTCACCGACAGTGTCAGATGCCATGGCGACGGGCTGCCCCAGTATCTCGGCGAGGCAGGCAGCCGCGGGTGCCAAGCTGAACTTTGCCTCAAAGCCCGTCCCTGCGGGACGACCCAAATGGCTCATCAGGATCAGTTTCCCACCTCGGTCGATGACACTTTTGATGCTGGGCAGCGCCATTCGAATGCGGCGATCATCAGTAATCTTCTGAGTTTCATCCAACGGCACATTGAAATCGACTCGCATCAGGATTGTTTTGCCAGCAACGTCAATTTGGTCGATTGTTTTTTTTGCCATTTTTGGTCGTCTCGTCGTTTTGCGTCGTGATTCTGGGGGTCAGCTTCGTGCACTCGGGGGGCACGATCACAAGGGAACTCGGTTTTTTCGCGAATTCAGCGTACTTCGGTGAGCAGGGATTATCGGCAAACCACGCCGGGTGTCGAGTATGCCTCGCTGCGGCTTGATTGAATGTCCTGAATTCCTCAACTCAGGACGCGTCAGTGACCGAAAAACCAACAAAGGCCTTGTACGCAGCGCTCTGCTCGTGTCGGGATCGGTCGTCGGTGGTGACCCTTCCGTTGAAAAGGTGAGTGAGAGTGCGTTACACGTGAAGGGGACATTGGTGGCGGGGGGATCAGTCCAGACATTCTTTCGCGGGTTCTGTCTGTGCGCCATTGGCGTACTGATGCAGGCATCCTCGGTCCAAGCAGCCGAACGCGGTGGATTTTTCTTCCGCAGCGAGAAAGGCTATCGCTCGTCCTCGTCGCAGCGAAATGACGTCATCGCCGCCTTGCCGATGAAACGTCTGACACCACAGGCACAGCAGCGAATTCTTTCCGTTGCCGGCTCACCCACTCTGTATCGGCGACTGCCAACGCAGGCGATCGACTGTGATCCAGAGATGTTCACCTTCCTTTCTCGGAATGCTGAGGTGCTGGTCGGGCTTTGGGAATTGATGGGGATCACGTCTGTTCAGACGCGACGTACCGGCCCCTACCGATTCGAGGCTCTGGATGGGACCGGCACTACCTGCAGCATCGACCTGGTGTACGGTGACCCAAATGTTCACATCTTCGTTGCTGATGGTAGCTACGATGGCAAGTTGGTGACCAAGCCGGTTCGCGGTCGCGGAGTCTTTGTTCTTCGCAGTTCCTATGCCACCTCAGCCAGCGGTCGGACGACGGTGACTGGCACCATTGACTGCTTTGTCAAAATTGAGGGACTCGGGGCCGACTTGATCGCCCGCACTTTAAGTGGCCTGATTGGAAGGTCCGCAGACAATAATTTCACTGAAACCGCGAAGTTCATGGCTCAGATTTCACAAGCATGTGAAGTGAATACACCCGCAATGACCGACGTGGCGTACCGATTACCGCAGGTGAGTGACGGCACACGACAACAGTTCGTCGATGTGATTCGAGCCGTGTCCCAGCGTGGTTGGGAACGCAAGCGGCAAACGCGAGGTTTGCCGGTTGTCGTCCAGAACCCAACTGCGGCGGTTCCCGCAAAGTCAACTTTGCAGTGAGCCGTGTTGGTCGCGGATCTGTTTCAAGTTGGCGTTTTATGAGTGTGATGTATTGCCGCGATTCGGTCTGCCTTGTGGTTTAGACGCCAAGCAGCTCTCGGATCGCTGCAATGTGACCGGGGCCGGTTCCACAGCAACCGCCGATGATTGTTGCACCTGCCTTGATCCATGAGTTCGCAAACTTGGCGTAGGTTTGGTGGCCAAGGTCACAGTCTGCCCGCCAACCAATGTTGTCATCGGGGCTGCCCGCATTGGCGTAGGCTCCGATCGGAACAGGCAGCTTTGTTTTGATTATTGCGTCAAGAAATCGTTGGGTATCCGCTGCTGGCGTACAGTTGACCAGCACTGCACTGGCACCAAGATTGACCACTTGAGTCGCAAGCCGTGCCATCTCATGGGGAGTCATCAGGTTTGCCTGAGGGCCGGCTGTCAATGCGACCCATGTTTCCAACTCACAGGACACTGCAGCTTTGGTAGCTGCTATGGTTTCATCCGGGTGGCAGAATGTTTCGCACAGCAGCAGGTCGCACCCTGCTCCAGCCAACGTTGTTGCCATTTCGTAATGTTCAGACTCAGATTTCTTGCCGGGTGACAAATCGAGTCGGTAGCAATCTTCAACCGGCGCAATACTGCCCGCGACTCGGTGATGCTTGGGAACAGCTTCCTTGGTGAGTGCGACGGCGGCCAGGGTTCGCTCTCGCCACGAACAGCCGCTTGCCCTTTGATTCGTTCGAAAGGTGTTGGTGGTGTGCACCGAGCAACCATTTTGCGCATAGTCTCGATGAATGGCGGTGATCATGTCCGGGGCGGTCTCAATTGCCTCAGCGCTCCAGCAATCAGGCACGGGCGGGACTCCTCGGGCTTCCAGTTCGGTGCCCAGTGGTCCATCGATCAAAGTGATCATTAGGTTCCCGCTGCAACGAGATCTGCAGCCATTTGTTTTGCACCTTTAAGATCCAATTTTCCAGTTCCAAGCATGGGGATTTCCCCGATCTCAATGAAACTGTCTTGCGCTGGAATGAACAGATTGGGAAGACCGGCATCGCTGAGTGATTTTCGCATCTCTGTGATGTCCTTCTCTGTTTTCAGGTGCAGGACAATCAGACGCTCACCTTTTTTGGCATCCGGAACAGCTGTCACGCACAAGCGAACTTGCTCATCATCTTCGCCTTCGCGGAATGCTTGGCCTAGTTCTTCTTCGACACGCACATGGGGCACCATTTCGCCTCCGATTTTTGAAAACCGACTGAGGCGTCCTGTGATGTGGATGAATCCCTGTTGATCAATGTGGGCGATGTCGCCGGTGACGTACCACCCGTTGTGGATTGTGTCTTTGGTCAGATCTTCACGATTGGCGTAGCCCTTCATCACATTGGGGCCTGAGATCAGAAGCATGCCATCTTCGTCTGTGTCAAGTTCATCATCTGTGTCAGGAGTGACCACACGCGCCGAGACTCCGGGCAGTGGGCGTCCGACTGATCCCTCGACCCGATCAGGCTGGAACTTGGCAGGTGATCGAGAGGGCGGAATGTTGACGGATACGAGTGGGCTTAATTCCGTTGCACCATAACCTTCCACTGGTCGCACACCGAACTTGTCTTCAAAGGCTGCGAATAGCTCACCGGGCATCTTTTCAGCACCAACAACGACCACATCGAGTTTTGAAAATTGTTCAGGTTTGACTCGCCGCAGGTAGCCACGCAGGAATGTGGGAGTACCCAGCAGAACGGTTACTCCGTATTTTTCCGACAGCTTTCCAACCTGCTTGGCGTCAAGTGGATTGAAATGATAAACACCACAGGGGCCTAAGGTTTGAACTGCCCACAAAGTCACTGAGTATCCAAAGGAGTGAAAGAACGGCAGGATGCCTAGAACAGTGTCTTTGTCGTTCAATCGCACCGCGCGTTCAATGGCATCCACGTTGTGGCTGATGTTGGCGTTACTCAGTAGAACGCCCTTCGGCATCCCTGTGGAGCCACTTGTGAAGATGACCGTGAGTAGATCATCTGCTTTTATTTTGTTTAGCCCTAACAGAAGGTCAAGCACTGCCGCCGGGAGCAGATAGGCCTGAATGAAAGCGATCGTCTTATCGATCACTGTTACTTTGTCGCGCAGGGTGTCCAGCATCACCATTTCAGCGTCAACTTCCAGTCCCGTCTTGCTGATGAATTTTTCGGTCGAAAGAACATGTCTGACACCCACGTCCTTGATGCAATGATTCACTACATCACTGCTGACGGTGTAATTCAGGTTTGCTGCAACTCTGCGATCCATGGCTAGAGCAACGTTCACAGCAACGCCACCAACGCTGGGGGGGAGCAGGACACCGACAAATTGTTCGTCCTTTGTAAATACTTCACGCCGCAACACGCGTCGTAGTGCAAAGACTCGCAACAACATTGATCGACCGCTCGCTTGCTGACCCAATGAGTCTGCTGCTTGCAATGACTTCCAACGCTTTCGCCAAACTCGGATAATGCGTTTGGCCAGAATCGGGAATTCCCGACGATTGTGAATGGTTGCTGCAGCACCCAGTGCCAAGACACTTGAACGCACGTGTGCCAGTGGTGTTTCCGGGGCAAGTGGTTTGCCGATATGGAGGGTCAGTCGCCGTCGGAATTTATTGGGCCATTTGAAAAAAAGTTTGCCACCTGAATGGCTGAAAATGCTGCCCCACATTCCTTCCGTGTAGATCGGCAGGATGCAGCCATCCGTACCTTTGAGCATTTTTTGGTAGCCGGGCTTGAAGGTTTGCAATTGGCCAGTGCGAGTGAGTGTGCCTTCTGGGAAGATGCCGATCAGGTCCCCATTCTTGACGCCTTCTCTACCTTCCTTCAACGCTCGTCCTATCGACTTGGGGTTGGGTGCCATCAGGATGGTACCAAACTGGTTAGCCAAAGCCTTGAGCAGCGGATTCGTGAAATTGCCTCCGTCAACTACGAATCGGATGTTGCGTGGCAACATCCACAGCAACAGCAACCCATCGATCCATGAAACGTGATTGCTGACAACCACGCATCCTTGTTCTTTGGGAATGTTTTCGAGTCCGACGACCTGTTTGCGGTAGAGGATCGAAAGTAGCACTGCGAAGGGTAATCGAATGGTGAATCTGGGCGCGATAAGCAACATCAGGCCTAACGCCACAAGACCAACGACCAAAACCGTGAGGAGAATTTGCCAACCGTCCACGCGAGAATCCTAGTGCGAGGTAAAAACAGAAGTGATGGTTGAGGCATAGATTAACGGAAACAGGTTTACAGTACGACTCGAGTTTCTGGCCGTAAATGCGACACTGGTAAGCCTGTTTTGGCTTCCTGATGCCTATGTTGACCGATTCTATGCTTCTCCGATTGCAACTTGCTTCGAACAACAGAGCCCGCAGTGAGCGATTCATTTTGGCCTGTTAGAAGAGAATTCGCGCTTCCAGTAGCACCTCGGAACTGTTGAGGTCTGGACTCGGAACTCTTCAGGATAGGGTTTAAACAGAACGCTTCAGCACAGGCGTGTGGGGCTGTATCGTAATCGATTCTTCAAGGGCCGGTTACTTTGCGAATAGTTGCGACATGTCAGCAAATGCCTTGAATTCAAGAGCGTTGCCGGATGGATCAAGGAAGAACATGGTTGCTTGCTCACCGACTTGGCCCTCGAATCTGATGTAGGGTTCGATTTGGAATTCTACTTTTTGCGCAACCAGTCGATCGCGTAGGGCTCGCCAATCATCCATCGTCAATACCACCCCAAAGTGTGGTACCGGGACAGCATGACCGTCAACTTCATTGTGATGTGTCGAAGTGTTGAGGTTCTGGTCGAGGTGGGTGACGACTTGATGCCCGTACATATCAAAGTCGATCCATTCTTCGCTGCTTCGGCCCTCTGGAAGCCCCAGAATTCCTCCATAGAAAGCCCTCGCCTCGGGAATGTCTCGGACGGGGAATGCAAGGTGAAACGGTTGGATGGACATCGGGTATCATCACAGGGGTAGCGAATGAAATAAGAAGCACCAACTGTAAAGACTAACATTTTTTGAACTCGTGATTGTCCTTCACTACGTACAGTTATCAGGAAAATAAGTGCTTGCAGTGTCGTTTTGGTGTCTTTGTTGCCCATTGGAAATTGAAAGTTGAAGTCTGATTGCAATGACTCTACGAAACAGAATCTCGCTGGCCAGTGGTTGGCACATCATCCATCCGAAAGTTCTTTGTCTTGTTCTGGTGATTGCAACGGCCGGTGGTGTACTGGCTCAACGGCCTTCGATATCAGAAGACGATTGGCCTTGGTGGCGTGGCCACGGCCAAGATGGGGTAGCCGTTGGGGATCAGCAGCCCCCCACGCAATGGAGCCAAGCTGAAAACGTTCGCTGGCGGTTACCGATCGTGGGTCGAGGGCATGGCTCGCCAACGGTATTTGCCGATCAGGTATTCCTTGCGACGGCCGATTTGAGCAAGGAAGAACAGTCGGTTGTTAGTGTCGGTCGTGAGACCGGTGAGTTGAATTGGCAGACTGTGGTTCACACGGGTGGGTTCGCCAATAAGAGTAGAAACAAACTGAACAATAAGGCATCTCTTGCGTCCTCGTCTGTTGCAACAGATGGTGAAAAACTATTCATCAATTTCATGAATGATGACGCGTTATGGACCACGGCACTAAATCTAAACGGCGAAATTCTCTGGCAAAAGCGAATTTCTGATTACGTGTTGCATCAGGGGTATGGTGCATCGCCAGCAATCTTTGGTGGTCTTGTGATCGTTTCGGCAGACAATAAGAGTGGTGGGGTTGTGGTTGGTTTGAATCGCGATACCGGCAAGGTTCTTTGGCAGCGGAATCGGCCATCCAAACCGAACTACGCGTCGCCTGTCATTCTCAAAGCTGCCGGACGCGAACAGTTGATTCTGAGTGGGGGTGACTTAGTCACCAGCCTTGATCCTTTGACCGGAGAAGAGATCTGGGAGACCGAAGGGGCAACAACAGAATGTGTTACAAGTGCAGTGACTGATGGAGACCATGTCTTTACCAGCGGTGGTTATCCCACCAATCATGTGTCTGCTGTTAAGGCGGATGGTTCGGGTGAGATCGTTTGGCAAAACAAGAGTCGTGTTTACGTCCCTTCCATGCTTCAACGTGATGGCTATTTATATGCCACGTTAGATGCAGGGATTGCCGCTTGTTTTCGTTGCCGCGATGGAAAAGAAATGTGGAAGAAACGCCTGGGTGGCACCTTCAGTAGTTCACCTGTCATGGTGGGCGATCTGATCTACGCAGCGAATGAAGCGGGGCAGACATTCTTGTTTAAGGTGAGCCCCGATTCGTTTCAAAAAGTTGCTGAAAATAAGCTCGGTGACAGTGTTTTTTCAACCCCCGCGATTTGCGGTAGTCGGATCTATACCCGCGTAGCACATTTCGAAAATGATCAACGGCAGGAATACTTGTATTGCTTGGGGAACTGAGTCGAATGCAAATGAAGTTGAATTTAGAGGAAGTCGAATACGCGGTAATTAGCGTGCATTACTCTTGCCTGTATCTGTATTCGTATGCGGAAGTTCAAGCTGGCGCGATGACATAAATGATATGGTGTGCCGCATTCAGCGGGCCGTTTGCTATGCTTTCGCACACCTCATGCATTGTTGGTTTTTTCCGCGAATCAGTAGCTTCTCAGCTGTTGGTTTTTTTCTTCCGTTCCCGCAGGTTTTGAATTTGGATATTACAGCCCGTCTGAAGGCAGTTGCCTCGAGATTGATGGACCAGGACCAAGCAAAAGTCATTGTCCCTCCCCAAAGACCAGGAACAGGACACTGGTTTGGTGGTGGGAATATGGTTCAGGATCAGGAAGGAACGCTTTGGCTGACAGGCCGGTTTCGTAATCAGGGTGATTCACGAACTGGTTTAGGAGCAGGTGAACGCGGACTGGAACTTGCGATTTACCGTTCCGATGATGACGCTCAGACGTTTCAGCAATCGCTGACTCTTTCCAAAGCGGATTTGAATGTGGGGACGCGGGAAGTGTTGTCGATTGAGGGTGCCGCATTGCGGTTCATCGACGATCGCGTTGAGCTGTTTGTTTCTACCGAGAAACAGGGTATTGGTTATCCAGAGGAGTTAAGTTCACATCTGAAACCGGGTACGGGAGTCTGGACGATTGATCGCCTGACTGCTGATTCTATTGCCCAGCTTTCCAACGCTGCAGTGGAAACGGTTCTTGAGACCGATGATCCGAGGTTCCTGCATGTCAAAGATCCTTTTCTGGGATCGCATGAAGGTGCGGACTGTCTGCTGTTTTGTACTCATCCTTTTTGCTGGACCAGTTCCAATACGGGTTACGTCGTGCTGGATGATCGAGCGTTAAGTGTGCAGCAGGCGAACCTGACTTTCTTTCCTCGCGGTTTCACATGGGATGTCGCGATGACTCGGGGAACAGCACTGGTCAATTTGCCTCGCGTTGGTGTTTTGGCTGATCAGGACGTGCAGTTGTTTTTCTATGATGGTGGGGAGTGTGTTCGTGATTTGGATCAACATGCTACGGCTGTTAAACGCCCCCGTGGCTACTCCTGTGAAGAATTGGGCGGTGTTGCCTATTGCCAGGATGGCGATTTGAATACCGTGCAGCGTTTGTCAGTCAATCATCCCATGTTCGTCAGCCCTCATGGGACGGGATGTAGTCGGTATGTTGATGTCCTCGCAACGGCAGACAATTTCATCGTGACCTGGCAGCAGTCACAGGATGATGGCTCGCAACCTCTCGTCATGAATGTGGTCCCGCGTGCTGAGATCGAAGCTCTGCTGATCAACTGATGTGGCATTGGAGCGAACGTGATCCGGAAGGCAAAGCTGTTTTGACGCTGTTACGGCAACGGAGTCACGAAGACTTCGGTGAAGATGAACTGGCTTCCAAGACCGGTCAGGATTGCGAGTTCCAGCAGGACAATCCAGCGGGCAGGGGCACCTCGCATCATTTGCCCGCCAATCAGTGCCACCATGGCGGCGGAAGCGATTGCAAACGGCAGCCATCCGGTGGAAAGTAGCAGCACATATCCACACAGCAGGCCAAAGCAGATGATGGCAATGTCCGGTCGTTTTCGAAACGGTTCGGATACGATAGGGGAAGCTGCCGGCTCATCATCGCTTGTCCGCATGATTGCTTCGAGAATCGCCCATGCCAAAAAGATCGCCAGCAGTATGCCGACATAAAAGGTGAAATCTGGTAGCCATGACTGTTCTTGATCTGCTACCAAATTGAATTGTTTAATACTGTCGTCGAGCCGTTCTTGCAGTGCGGAGTCTCTCTCGTAACTCGGGTCCATGCGTAGCCGTGCCAGTTCCGTTAGCACCGTTTCGTTTTGCATTGCTTTTGCGAGTACCTTGGCCCAGAAGTCGAGAATCTCTGGTGGGGTTTCTTTGGGGGCCCACCAGTAGTTCGCATTGGTGAGTACTACTGGGATTTCCATCTCAGCGGCTGTGGGCACATTCGGAATCGACTCATGGCGTGTATTACTCAGCAGGGCAATAGCGCGAATGTTTTCATCTGATGGTGTACCGTCGACTCCGCGGAAATCGAGGTATTCTGATAGAGAAAAAATGCCAGCTTCAATGTGACCGCCCAGGATTTTGCTGTAGCGATCAGCTCCACCACCTGCCGACACAATGCTGAGTTCCGCACCCGGCAACGCTTTTTGTAATTGCAGGGTCGTGAAGTAAGCAGGGGCTCCTTTGTTCGCTCCAAAGCGAATCGTGCTCGGTTTGTCTTTAGCAGTCTGAAGAAGATCAAGGATATTTTTGATTGGTGAATCGTCTCGAACCAAGATGACCATCGACATCTCACCTGTCATGGCGATCGGTTCAAATGCTTCTGGGCCGTAGTCAACTGTTTCTGCAAGTTTTGCAGTGATGATGGCGTTGTGGTGACAGAGTATTTTATAGCCATCTGGGTCAGCGTTTTTTACTTCGCGGCTGCCAATGGTTCCGCTGCCTCCCGGTTGGTTGATGATGACGAGCGGTTGATCCAGAAGCTGGTCTTCGGAGATTCCTTTCTGCAGGATGCGTACAAAAGTATCACTGCCACCACCAGCATCGTACGGGACGACGATATGAATGGGACGTTCGGGGTATCCGGTTTCAGGTGATTGTGATGCAGAACGGAGGACTTGCCAGCCAATCAACGCAGCGATGGCTATTACTGAACCTGCGTGCCACAGGAGTGTTGGGGTTTTCATTTCATTGGCTCCTGCCGTGATCCAGCTAACACTGAACCAAGTCTCGTTTTTAGGTGCGGAGCCAGCAACATCGCGAGGGCGATCAAGATGAAAACCAGCGAAAGTGGTTGGGTCACAATTGGCCAGAAACTACCATTGGAAGCTTGCAGACCAAGGCTAAGGTTCTCCTCAGCGATGGGGCCAAGTACAAAACCAATGATGAACGGTGCCAGAGGGATTTTGACTGATTCAAGAAGAAAACCCAAGACACCAAATCCCAGCATGACCCAGACATCAAATAATCGGTTCGACAGTGCGAACGATCCGATCACGCAAAAACAGAGAATGACGGGAAGCAGATAGGGGCGAGGGACATGCACCACTTTCGCCAGCAGACGCATCGAAGATATCATCGTTGCGGCCATAACAATGTTGGCGATCAGCATGGCGCCCATGATGGTGTAAACCATCTCCGGACTCTCGCTGAATAAACGCGGTCCCGGTTGCAGACCGTGAATGACCAATGCACCCAATAAGACAGCCTCAACGACACTGCCTGGCAGGCCCATGGCGATCAATGGAATGAGTGCACCGCCAATGGTTGCGTTGTTGGCCGCCTCGGAAGCGACCACACCGTCTTCGTGACCTGTGCCGTATTTTTCAGGTGTCTTGGAAAGACTCTTGGAAACACTGTACGCGGTCACTGACCCAATGTTGGCCCCAATCCCCGGAAGAATGCCGATCCAGGTTCCAATTACAGATGAGCGAATCAGATTGACCCCATGCTTGATAAAGTCTGTTGTTCTCAGGAAAACGCTTTCCTGTCCAAGCTGAATCGGTTTTGATTTTTGTTCGATGTTGGTGATGTCTCTCAGGATTTGATTGACAGCAAACAAGCCGATCAGCACGGGCAGCAATTGGAAACCATCATTCAATTCGGTGATTCCAAACGTTAATCGGGTTTGGCCGGTAGCAGCGTTGATGCCTGGCATTGCCAAGAAAATTCCAAGGAAACCTGAGAACAGAGACTTGGAGAGTGACTTACCACCGATGGTCGCAATCAGAACCAGGGCCATCATCACGAGGGAGAAATATTCAAAGAAACCGAACTTGGATGACAGCTTGGCAATGGGGCTGGTGAGTAGCACGAGGAAAACCCACGAGATCATGCCCCCGGCCAACGATGCCATGACCCCCAGTCCTAACGCACGGCCCGGTTTGCCCTGTTGAGCCATGGGGTAGCCGTCCAGTGTGGTGATAATCGATGCCGGAGTACCTGGCATTCTCAGCAGCGTTGCGGTGATCATTCCACCACTTACCGCACCCACATAAATACTGATCAGAAACGCCATCGACAGCAGCGGATCAGCACCGTAAGTCAACGGCAAGACCAGCGCAATCAACATCGTGCCAGTCAAACCCGGGACCGCGCCGACAAAGATTCCCAGCGCCGTGCCGACAGCAACGACAGCGAGTCCGGGAGGGCTGGTGAGGGCAATGTACGCTGTTTCAAGGCCCGGTAGAGCTGCTAGCGGAGTAAAGGAATTGATCACACGCGTGCCTGTTCGATGCCGTCCAGAGAAGCAAGTGCCTCACTGCGTTGGTTGAGTAAGCTTTGTACTTCGCCCGTGGTGTCTTCAGACATGACCCGGGTGCCAGCGACGGCTGTTTGTTCAATTTGTTCGGGGCGACGAGCACCCACAATAGCACTGGTGACCTCTGGGCGTCGCAAGACCCAAGCGATGGAGAGCTCCGCTACGGTCCAGCTAAGGCTCTTGGCGATGTCATTCAGGCCAGTCACAAACTCAAGGTTGATTTCCAGCTGGGGAGATTGAAATCTTGGATCACGACTACGGTGATCCTTTTCCGATAGGTCACGAGCTCGTTCGACGTTAAAGCTACCAGTCAACAAACCTTTACCCATCGGACTGTAGCAGACCACACCAATTTTGTTTTCACCACAAAATGGCATGATTTCATTTTCTACGTCAGCTGAAATCATGCTGTAAGGCGGTTGCAGTGAAGCTACAGGATGAATGCTTTGCAATCGTTGCAGCTGGGATACATCGTGGTTCGAAACACCGATGTGTCGGACCTTGCCTTGCTTTTTCAATTCGACAAGTGTTTCCCACCCCTCCTCGATTTCTTCGTCCGGCTGCGGCCAATGCATTTGGTACAGGTCGATGCAATCAACCTGTAATCGTTTCAAGCTGGCTTCACACTCGGCGATGACGCTGGCACGTTGCAGTGATTTTCCAATCTGGCCGTCCCCTGCGTTCGTCCGGCCGCACTTGGTCGCGATCAAAGGCCGGTCCCCAATGGGAAGCTCTGCAATTGCTTTGCCCACCAGTGTTTCGCTTTTTCCAAGTCCGTAGACAGCAGCGGTGTCAATCCAATTCACTCCGACATCGACAGCTCGTTTGATCGCGGCGATCGCTTGATCATCATCCTGATCGCCCCACCCGAATGCCCATTCGCCACCACCAATCGCCCAGGTGCCCAAGCCGACGACGCTGAGCTTCAGGTCGGTGCTGCCAAGAATTCGTGTCTGCATTCAATTTTTCCTGAGGGCTCGATTTGAAGTCGCGTGTGTTTGCTGTCTGAACCGGATATCTTACTGTGGAAACCAATGCTCTGCGACTGATGCTTGGTTTCCCCTTTTTGGAACCATTGGCAAAACGACAGTCGTTGGAGGAGGTCGGATTCGTATCGCTATTGCAGGGGCCTTAACCGTTCAATCGTTTCTTGATCTTGGCGATTCGTTCACGTAACTCCGATTCAAACCCACGATCGACTGGTTGATAGTAAGTGCGATCAACCCCCAGGTAGTCCTGCGCGGCGACACCGTCTTCTGAATTGTGAGAATATTGATAGCCCTCACCATGTCCCAGCTTGGCGGCTCCTTCGTAGTGTGAGTCACGCAGGTGTTTGGGCACCGGCACGATCTCGTTTTCACGTACATCCTGGCGAGCTTGCCCGATGGCAGCGGTCGCCGCATTGCTTTTGGGGGCCAAAGCCAGATAGGCGACGGTTTGGCTGAGCGTGAGTTGGCATTCAGGTAGGCCAATGAATTCACAGGCTTGCATGGCAGAGACCGCAATTCCGAGTGCTTGCGGGTCGGCGTTTCCGATGTCTTCGCTCGCCAAGATGACGAGGCGTCGGCAAAGGAAGCGGATATCTTCACCACCTTCCAGCATCCGCGCTAGCCAGTACAAACTGGCGTCAACATCACTGCCTCGCATGCTTTTGATCAAGGCACTGGCAAGATCGTAGTGATCATCGCCACTGCCATCGTACCCTCCCATCCGGCTACCGAGAGTTTCGATGGCAATCTCACGCGTCACGCCAACGGAATCAGGCTGACAACTCAGGACAGCAACTTCCAAAGCCGACAACGCCCTTCTGGCATCGCCTTCGCTTGCTGATGCAAGGTAGTCGATCGCATCGTCCTGCACTTTGATCTGCTGCTCACCGAGCCCTCGATCGTGATCGCTGACAGCCCGCGTAAGTAACTGGCGGATGTCTTCAGGTTTCAATGCTTCTAGCTGAAACAGTTGGCTTCGACTCAACAACGCACCATTGACCGCAAAGTAAGGATTGCTCGTGGTTGCACCAATCAATGCAACGACGCCAGCTTCGACATCAGGCAACAGAGCATCCTGTTGGCTCTTGCTGAATCGGTGAATCTCATCAATGAACAGCAGCGGTCGGGAGCCACCGCTGGCGATTGTGTCAGTAGCCCACGCAAGCACTTCGCGGACATCTTTGACGCCGCTGGAAACTGCACTCAGGGTTCGTAGTTCACTACCCGTTTCGATTGCTAAAAGATGAGCGAGTGTTGTTTTGCCGGTTCCCGGCGGACCTGAAAGAATGATCGATCCCAAACGACCTGCATCAATCATTCGCCGTAAGAGTTTGCCCTCACCCAAAATATGCTGTTGGCCAATGAATTCGCTTAAATGCTGCGGACGCATTCTGGCGGCCAAGGGTTGCGCGCGATCGAGGTTCTCGTCTTCTGCGTCTGCAAAAAGTGATTGCGTGTGGTTCACATCGGCTCCATGGCAGGAAGGCACCTGGTAGCGTTTCAGGGGTCACCGAAATTGGCCGCTGGACGCAAGAACCATTGATCGTCTTCGCCCACGTGGCAGATGACCTCGTTCAGGTACAAATGTCGCCCTTAGCGTAACGCAATCAGTCCTCGTGCAGGAACCGGGAGAGAAGTCGTTGGGTGCAAAACACACATGGTGCGGAGGTAAGACCAACGTGCTGACCACACAGGGAACCGAATGATTAGTTTGCAGGGAAGTTGCGTTTTACGGGTAGAAACGCGGAGTTGGTTCAAGGCCACGTCCGCGTTGTTAGAATTCGATACGCTCAGTCCTGTGCCACAAGGCTTGCTTTGTAGGTGCTACGGTTTTGATTGGCTCTGGGGGCACCCCCAAGCGTGGCACTGGTCTCAAATGGCACTGGTCTCAAATGGCACTGGT
>Ga0315320_10000397_pt1 | contig 35727 bp, 54 predicted proteins | sample M140m21515metaG_FD_203458 | JGI IMG/M metagenome (GOLD analysis project Ga0315320, IMG submission 203458) | Ammonia-oxidizing marine archaeal communities from Monterey Bay, California, United States - M1 40m 21515 | ecosystem: Environmental > Aquatic > Marine > Coastal | place: USA: California... | reverse complement strand
TCTCGTCCTCGTCGCGCCGGTCTCATTCTCTCGTCGGGGGCATCGAGGGGGATTTGAGGGTCTATTAACTCAAGGAAATGTCATATTGAAAGGCAAGCAGGTCTAGTCGCAGTCGACTTCAAGGGGTAGGAGGCCAATGACCTCCTTTGTGAGACCTTCTTCGAAAAGCTTGTGAGGCTCAGGCTTGTCCGTGCTCTGCCAGCACGGACATTCGTTATCGAAGGCGTTACCAAGCATGTCTTCCATGGCGGTGTGTCGTTCGGACCACATATCTGCACGTTCTTGGTTAGCTTCTTCATCCCAGAACTCTGAGTTACTGGCAGCTTCGGCTCGGTCGTCACAGTAGTCCTTCGTCCCCTGTGCAAAGAAGTACACGTAAAGTGTGTCGAGCCAGTACATGGTGATCTCGTCCTGTCTCGCTTGGCGCAGTGCGGGCCATTTGCCCTTACTGCCACGGTTGAGCAAACCCGCCAGGTCGGTGAAATGATCTTTGACAGTACCCACAGAGGGGGGAAGTTTGGTTGCGGTACCAGGAAGGTCGTAGAGTTTGGGGGTTGCCAGCTGCAGGCGACCAAGGACCTTCAAGAAGTTCTGGAAAGTGGATGGGCGCTCCATGAGAGACTTGAAGACCTTTCGGCCCACAGTATGGTCTTCGAGCCACGTGCCGACGTCGTTCTCGATTTCAGGGAGTGGAGACATTGTGCGTGTCGATGCGCGGCAAAAAGTGACACCGACTATAAGTTTCACCGATTTATAAAGTAAAATCACACCGGTAAATTAATAATGAATTATACCATTTGCCGCGAGAGTTAGTTTTGCCACAGTCATTACAGTGAGACCAATTGCAATATTAGGGTATTCCACTTTCAGGAATCGACCAGCAATAGTCATAGGTAAAATCCAAGTGACGAGTTGAAGTTGTGCGTAATTCACGAGGTCCTGATTCGGGAGTGCAGCCCGGACTTGGACCGAACGGACCGGGCGACGGGATGCCACTTTTTTTGACTGTAATTTGACGGAAGTCTTTTGAACGTGAATCGGTTTAGCGAGAGCTAACATCTTATACCTTTCCTACTACTGTAATCTTTAACAATCATCTAAATTTCTCGTGTAACAAAGGCGACCCGTTCGAGGTATTTGGTGGTCTATTAACTCGAGGAATTCTCATATAAAAAGCAAGATTATAAAACCAACATTTGAAGTTACTGTTCACCAATCCGCCTCCGGACGTTTCGTTGATTCTCCTCCCAGATATTCCCCAGCCTTTCCCACAAATCGAGCGGTGTTTTACCGTCGTCCCTACCCTCGTTTCTCTTGGCGTTCACGTCAGCTCCCATCTCGATCAAGGCTCGCGCGAATTCCACGTCTCCCTTCTCAGAGATATAGTGAAGAGGGGTCACGCCATCGATTGTCTTTGCATTCACGTCAGCTCCCTTGTCAATCAAAGCTCGCGCTATCTGCAGGTGTCCCATTTTAGCGCAAATGAGAATAGGGGTCAAGCCATAGATCTTCCTGGCGTTCACGTCAGCTCCCGCCTCGATCAGGACTCGCGCGCCAATCAGGTGTCCATTCTGAGCGCAGATGTAAAGAGGGGTCACGCCATCGCCCTTCTTGGCGTTCACGTCAGCTCCAGCCTCTTCGATCAAGTATTGCATGACCTTCAGGTGTCCCTCCTGAGCGCACATATAAAGAGGGGTCCCGCCATTGATTGTCTTTGCATTCACGTCAGCTCCTGCCTCTATCAAGGCTCGCGAAACCTCGTGGTATCCATTAAAAGCGCTTCGGTGAAGAGGAGTCCATCCCTCGCCGTCCTTGGCGTTCACATCAGCTCCTGCCTCTATCAAGGCTCGCGAAACCTCGTGGTGTCCATTAAAAACGCTTCGGTGAAGAGGAGTCCATCCCTCGCCGTCCTTGGCGTTCACATCATTCTCGATTTCGGGGAGTGGAGACATTGCACGCGTCGATGTGCGGCAAAAAGTGACACCGACTATAAGTTTCACCGATTTATAAAGTAAAATCACGCCGATAAATTAATTAAATTAATAATGAATTACACCATTTACGGCGAGAGTTAGTTTTGCTACAGTCATTACAGTGAGACCAATCGCAGTATTCCACTTTGAGGAATCGACTAGCAATAGTCATGGGTAATCATCTAAATTTCTCGTGTAATAACGGCGACCCGTTCGAGGTATATCGAATCCGCAGCTCCGATCCCGATAGGCTGGGCACGCACAACGCGTTGTCATCTACCAGCCTATCAGGGTCGAACAGTGTGTGTACGACGTTACTCCGCAGCGATCCGTGCATGGCAGCGACGTACTCATCACCGAACGTCTTCTGCACAACCTCACGCGGGCATGGGCGTTTACACGCAGCCGATCGATTCTTACGGGACATCGGCGGAATGGTGACCTTCTTAACCGGTGAACCTGTTAGGATTACCTTAGTCATAGCCTGTACTGATTTTGCAAATGTACTCTCTACTTAGGTTTCGTACTGAATGAAAAAGAAACCTAAGCACACTTTTTCCTGCGCATAACTCATGACGACACGAAAGACAACATTCGGTACTGTACTCAAGACGATTCTCATCGGCTTGATGACCGGTGATCTACCCGGTTTTATCGTGATTAGGTAGATCGCTGACTTTTTGGAAACCTAAGTGGGTGGCAAATCTCAGTTTAACAAGTGCCAATGGATGAGCGGATCCAACTCCTCGAGTTCGAAATTCGCGGTCTGCGGAAGGACATCGCCGATCTCACGTCCCACGTGGACACTAATAATGTTAGAAAACGAAAGGCTGAAAAGATTCCATGTAAGGGTATAACCGGTAGGGGGTTACAATGCGGAAACAACGCGATCGAGAACAGTGAGTATTGTAAGATGCACGGCGAACGCTCTCAGAAACCCCAAAAGGTCAGGCGGGTAACAGGACCGAAACCGAAAAAGGTGCAACCGGAACACTGTCACGGAATCGGTTGTGACACGGAAACATGTGACCTGTGTCAGACCCACGGTGACGCTTTAGACCCTGAACTACCCAATGAGAAGTTTATCGGTCAGGATGAAATAGTGTTCAAAGCTCTCGGGGATCTTAGTATGTAATTTCAGTCAATACTTTTTCAAGTCACCGGTATAAAAGTCATTTCACATTTGAAAACTAATTATATTTTCACCGAACACTTTTGTCAGTGACAATCTCAAAAGTCAATTCATATTTGAAAACTAATTATATTTTCGGTAAATACTTTTTCAAGTCATCGGTATAAAAGTCAAATTGATTTTTAAAACTAATTATATTTTCAGTAAATACTTTTATCAGTGTCAATCTCAAAAGTCATTTCATATTTCAAAACTAATTATATTTTCAATCCGTGACAAACAAAAAAGAAAATAGTCATTCCCATTTTTCATTTTCACGTGCACAAGTCCCATGTCGGCACCTGCGGTTGATGAAGTGGCCGAACGGATCAAGGATCTCGAAGAAGAGATGATCCGGCTCGGTAAAATACCGATCACTGAAAGCATCGATGAGCGTATAAAAGTCATCGAAAACATGACAGCTGAGAGACGGAAGATTCGGGCGCTCAAACGTACCACTGGAAACGTACCCCCCGGTGTGTACCACGGGTTCACCGATCTGGGCTGGTCGGTGACACCGGTTGAATGGACGAGGTATGTTACATGTGAATATAATGACCCTGAGCGCGCGGGAAAAATGACGCCGCTGGAAATGCATACATTTCCTTCCGACCTTTTTGAAATATCTTATTTTAATTAAATTCGGGAACGGATTCTATGCCACACCACCAGTCACGCTTTTCCCGGGGATTCGGGGCCAGGTGAACGGTATTGTTCTTGCCGACGTACAGCGTGTCGTAATCAACTGTGTACCGCTTGCGATAATAGCAGGTGTTACAGTACTGCTTCACGCGACGGTGTTCACACGTTTCTTTCCCACTGCAGTGATAGCAGGTCTTGCGGTAGCGACCGTGTTTACAGTATCCGTTTCCACCGATACCCTCCTCCCAACATTTGCGACAGTAGTACTTATCTTTCCGCCCGTGTGGACACTTGGTATATTTTACCAGCACCGGTTCCTCCTCGACTTCAGAATCTGTCGGCGCAATTTCCTCCTCGACTTCAGAATCTGTCGGCGCAATTTCCTCCTCGACTTCAGAATCTGTCGGTATGATTTCCTCCTCGCGCCGTGTATTTTTGAAGCGGTATTTACGTTTCGCACGGGGCGTGCGAGGTCTCCTTCTCTCGTCGTCCGAGTCATACCCCTGAAGAAGGCGGAGGGGGTCGTTCTCACTTTCCATGAGAATAGCCCTGATCTTCTCGAGTGTGGACATATGCATAGAGCATTTCAGTAGCATTTCTTCGCGCGTGATCTCATGTTTCATGACCGTGTAATAAATACCCTCAACGATGCTCGTGTAAGGCTTGCCTCTGATATGCACCGAGTCTTTTACCTGTCGGTACATCTCAACACATTTTAAACGGTCATTTTCGGTACAGGAATCGATAAAAGCGCCGAGATCACGGTGGAGTCGCAAAAAATCATACGGACTACCGTAAAACGTCATGGTCAATTCACCGAAATAACCATCCGCTTAGGTTTCCGGAAACCTAAGCAAAGGCTGAATTTACAATTTCAGTACCTTTTGTTGTACCATTATGTTGTAAATTAGCGGCTGTACGCATAGGCGATGTATCATTAGCGGCTGTACGCATGGGCGATGTATCATTAGCGGCTGTACGCATAGGCGATGTATCATTAGCGGCTGTACGCATAGGCGATGTAACACCAGATAATTTTTTTCTCCCGCTACATTAGTCATGACCACAGTAGTCATAGGAAACCCGATTCGGAATTTGCGAGTGATTATCGACCAGATTTTTCAGGGGGTGCAAAACCTGTTCTTCGATAAAGAAGGGGGCGCGGACTCGAGGCAGACCGATTCCAAGGCGAAGGGTGTCGACGCGTACAGAGAAATCAAGGAACCGGCAAAATATTTACAGAAGGGTGGCATAAAACAGATGTGCGCCGGCGAACCGTACGAGGTCGAGCACGCGTACGGCCTCGTGTACGACTACGAGGAGGAGAAGGTGGCGCCGACGTTCAGCGGCCCCCAGTTCCAGGTGTACTTGGACCGAGCGACCGAACTCTGCGACGACGACCCCAAGTGTAACTACTTCAACCTCTGGACGGACGGTGGTATCACCAAATACAGCGAATGTGATTCACTGAAGGATACCATAAACTCTACCCTCACGTACGAAAAAATACCCCCACCACCTCTGATCGGCACTGCATGTGAGGACAAGGGCTACAAAGGCTACAACTGGTACGATTTCAAGAAGGGAAAAGTTACCCTTTCGACCGGTGCCGGCGAAGCCAAATCGGAATGGAACGAAGACGGTGACTGTGTCCGCGTCTCGTGTAAGAATAGTGAACGCGAGGAACTCAACTCGATTCGACAGTGCATACCGACCACCATAGAACAACTCTCGACCAACGAACAAATTTTAGAATTCGCACGTCAAAAACAGAGACGGGAAGATGTGGACGCAGAACAGGCGGAGATAAACAAGAAAAAGGAGTTCCAGGATGCGTGCGTCAAGCACTTTTTCGATACTGCACTTGATAGAAGCACCCAGACATTCAAGGATGAAGTCATATGGAACCCGAGCGGTAACCAAGGGTACGTTATCAGCAAAGCCAATAAAGCAATCGATTGCCGGAATTCCGCTAACACAGAATACGATCGGACGGGAAACAAGCAAAGGGGTTACGCCTATTTTGACGGGTTCGCTGATGATTGGGGTGATAATCCGAACGATGCAGATGCTTCGTGGTGGTAAAAGAAGGTCCCATAACCTTAAATTTACATTTCCCAAAAACACTATAAATCGGTCGGTTTCCCGGAAGACTTGTCATTATTAACCGCGCGGCAGCACGTACCATGACCCTGATCAACATGGAAGATCCCGAGCAGATCGTTTCGATCGACAGCAAGTCCATCGAACTCATCAAAGCATACCTGACAAACCAAGATGAACGCGTGAAGCTTGAAAGTTCATTTGAGAATGGTTTGGACGTCATGGTGTATTGTAAATTGATGACACCGATCATGAATCAACACTATGAACTCGCTGACAAGATGGTCGAGACGGGTGTATTTAGAAGCAAACACGACACCAGGACTACTTGGAAGTTAGTCGAATAATAATTAGTTTTCGCGAGATAAGTGATTCCATGCGCAATAGGCGCGAAGAAGACATTTTCGATTACGACGTTTAAAACTCTAAAAGAATCTTTGTGTAATATAATAAAAGGAGTCATTTCGTTTCATTCTGTTTCATTCTGACACGCACCATGACACGCTCAACGATCGAAAACCGCGGCAACGATATATTTATCGGTTTGTTCGAGGAGGAGATCACGACCCTGTTTTGTGTAGCCACAGCACCCCTTGGTCCAGACGTACAACGTGTAATCTGGAAAGAAGTTCGAGACGATCAAATTCTTCGTTATACAAGATGGACTCTTTTCGATATTAACTATTTCATTGATCAATTCATGATTTGTCAGCGAGGAATACCCGGAGAATACCCGGATTCCATGACGTTTGATGATGGAAGCTTCACCCCATCGACCGTGAATATGGTCACCGCATGGGTGGAATTTCTGGAGAAGCGAGCCGCCCGCGAGATTCGCCCGTCTATAACTATTTCAGATGATTATGGGTGGGTAGTGTCCGCTGAAAAAGAGGATCTTTGGATTATTCTTTTGAAGACTGAATTACGGATTAAGGATTCTTCATTAGATATTGACCACATTGTTGAAATTGACCGACATTGTGATGCGTTGAGACGCTTACAGGAACTGGCAGGGTTTAGGGTTTAGATTCCATGAGATAAAATGAGAACCCTATACCTGAAGATCACGCGAGTCCTGATCGAGGCGGGAGCACTGAAATAAGAATGTTTGTGTAATAATAGAGTCCCATAACCTTAAATTTACATTTCCCGAAAACACTACAAATCGGTCGGTTTCCCGGAAGACTTGTCATTATTTCCCGCACAACGGCACGCACCATGAAACGCAAGTCAACCGACGTCTGCTACAAGTGTGGCAACACCGGCCACTGGGCCCACGAGTGCGAAGCTCGACCCAACAAAGTCGCCAAACAGAAGATCTACCTTGACGTTAAGTACAGAGAGAAGGACGAGGCCAAATATCACGGCGCCAGATGGGACGCTGCAGAAAAGAAGTGGTTCGTCTTCGACCGAGTCCCCGCGGCTCTGAAGAGATTCGCACCCAAACCAACCTACGTGTTCGTCAAACCAGAAGAATCAATCGACAGTCTGTGCCGCTACTGCTACTTCTCATTCGATGAAGGTCTGATTAAGTCCAAGTCGGACCCCAAGGCGTGCATCCACTGCGTCGAAAAGAAGCAGCCACCCCAGTGCCGCGAGTGCAACAAGTTCCTGGTTTCGGACTGTTTCGGACGACCCAACGTGGACTATGACCCTGAGGACGACCCCTCGATTTGCATCATCCATGATTGCGTGGGAACGCCACTGATGTACGGCGACACATGTACAACTTGCCAGGCAGTCAGAAGGTTGGTCAGTGGTCCATCGCGCGAAGAATTCGAATATGTTGTAAATTCGCACGGGTTCACTCAAGACGTCGTGAAAGCAGCGATGGAAAATTCCTTGCCTGGCACCTTGCCTGACTTGCTTACTTTGAGGATTGTACACGATCGGATTGAAGGGTTCAAGCTGCAGAAAAAATTACACGAAGCGGCAGTGAAGGAACTCTCTGCTGAATTTCCAGAATTTGAAGTTATCCCCGATGACTTGTTCTACCCTCATAACAAGGACACAAAACGAGGTGTCCCAGCACATGATTATGGACTCCACTTCAAGATTGGCAAAGCCTCCGACGATACCAGGATCAAGGATTTCCTCGTAAAGATGGGGACGGTCGTGATGCCGATTAACGGATCCGTTTGTGAAGAAACTCCGGGATACCTTCCTCGTGTTTTCAAGGAGTTAAGTAAGAAGAACAAGCCTGAACCCTTGATCCTTTTCGGGCGAGGAGAAGGAGAGTACATTCTCATCGATACTAAAAATCGTGGTGGCTATATGTTGGAGCAAGGGTTCAAGGGTTATATTAAACTGGACTGAAGAATTAGCAAGCCAGACTGGCTGAAATAAGAATGTTTATGTAATATAGATGGAAATACTCCTCGTGTACCTGAAAATATTTCTAGAAAAACTCAGGGCTCTCCTAGGATCGCCGTCCAGACAGAAAATGTTACCGGCACCAGCACCAGCGCCAGCGTACGCACTGACAGGTGCCCCGGACGGGTATTCGCTCAAGCTTCAGGGGATGGACGCGTGTGCCGGGGAACCCATGGAAACCGGTCCGAACGTCCTCGACGATCTCGACACGAAGAAATCCGTTTCCCAATGGGGCGATCCCCAATCCGTGCTCATGTTGGATAGGGCCAAGAAACGGTGCGACGCCGCGGATGGGTGTAAATTCATCAATGTGGGGAAAGACGGTGGTTACAGCATGTACGATTCATCAAACTGCACCGACACAAAAAAAGGTTCGAGCAAGACTGTGACGTTGGAGAATTTGCACCAGTTCAGTGGTGGTCGAATCAACGCAGAGGGTCAGTTACAGATACCACCACCACCGCCGCCGCCTCCACCTCCTCCGCCACCCCTCCCTATCGTGAAGACGAAGGAAGAGTGTGACGGATACATGTTTAAAACGCTCGAACCGTACAATAAAGATACGCAGTACCCCGGCCTGGCTTTGAGTAACAGGCAAAACTATTGCACGTCCATGCTGAACAGGCCTGGGATCGCGAGGGGGTGTAAACAGAGGGTGTGTACCTACGTCGCAGGAAATCGCAAGGGTACCGAGCTACCCGGTCTCAAACCCCCGTGGAAAGTGATGGATGAGGGGTACTATTATAACCCTGAAACCGGTCAGACGACCTGGACCAAACCTCGACACGTCGCATCCGGAGACGACCATTTCGTGATGCGTGATTTCTGCTCGGACGCGTGTATGCCCCTGACGGGTAATCAATTGGGAAGAAGATTCTCCAAACCCATGGCGGATACTTTCGGGGAAGTGTCCCAGGTTCCGGGTGTGGAAGGTGGAAACCCGTGGATGCCGACCAACACGATCTTCAATCAGCTCCCCACCATCACCGACGAGCAGTGTCTCGATATCAACACGATAAAGGAGAAGAAATATCCAAATTATCCGAATTCTGCTGAGATTGTCCATTTCAGGCCGACCAAAGATAAGGCGTTCAACGTATTCGGGACACCCGAAGAATCGTGCGGTGAAGATCCGGAGAACAAAGGTCAAGGCGTTCGCCGCGCCAAAAAGTACCTGGGTCTCACGGAGAACCAAAAAGCGTGTCGCTTCGAGTACAGAAAGACACGGGACCCGTGTGATCGCGAGTGTAGCGTGCGTTTCCTCAAAACCGAGGCTCGGGCCGCAGGGTCGAACAGTAGGTACCGGCCTCGAGAACTCGAGATGGAAATCGGAACGGCTTTCGATTACGACATTTTCGCCGATTTGACGCGAGCGTATGATTCGAGGCCAACGTGGAAAATCGGGAAGAAGATGGGTGTGGAGTGGGGCATAGACACGCGACGCGGGGTCGGTGAAGAAAACCCTGACGCACAGTACACGGGGTATAATAGCACGTTCGGTCCCGACGCACCGAACGGCTACAAAATCATGGCGGAATACGCGAAGATCGAGCACACCGCGTTAGGCGACAAAACGTGCGGCATCACGAAATCGGGGTGGTACAGGACAGCTAAAATACCTATCGAGAAAGACGAAGATATTAACGACCTTTTGAAGAAATGGAGTTTTGGATCAAAAGCGAAAAGGAAACTAAGAAACGAGGACGACACCGAATCCGTGCTCATAGTCGACGGTCCCAACAGCGGGTCCCTCCAAAAGGTGTTTTCCAAGACACAGAAAAACGCAGAGGGCGGGCCTAACTGGTAGCCTCGCTCATGCGGCCGTGGAGATGTTCGCAGAATTTATGAAGTGTGGGTAATATGGAAGTCTTCCACATGGTATCGTCCTTGTGAATCTCAATCTCGTTCTTCTGTTCGTCGAACTTTTCGATAATCCGGCAGTGACTGACACCCTTCAACATCTGGAGGTAGGTCTGGTACCTGACGTTCTCGTAGTTACGGACGGTTTTGAAGAGACCTTTCGCACGGTGTTTGACCGCGACGAGGGTTTTTGTACCGTCCTCGTCGGTCTGGATCTGGTCGATCCGACCCCTGATTCGGTACAGCGTACCCTTGATGGTGCAGATGTCGTAGACGTGGAACGCGTCGTGGACATCGTCGTCCGCCATCCTGTTCACATAGTTCACGCGAAGAATTCGACTGATATAGTCTTTAGTCACGAATTGTTCGCGGGGAGCCAGCTCTGTCTGCTCGATTTGCTTCTGGACCGAGGAAACTTTTTCGTTAACGCTCGCACCGCTTTTCGCCTTGAAACACGTGGCGTCCGCTAGAATGTCGAGCATGTCTTCGTTCGTATTGATTATGTCCATGGCTTCGTTCTCTCTCGTCAGGCCTTCGAACGATTCGGGGTGGTGTTCTTTCCAGAGATCCTCGATGAGTTCGTATTGCGTGCGGAAACCGACACCGACGGCGTCTTGCACGTCGGCGGCCCTGATGTTGATCGTCTTCGCGGGGATGGGTTTGAGTACCTTCTTGATGGGAATCATGATTCGGTGATACACCTTGCCGCACGCGATGGAATCCGCGAGGGAATTATGCGCGTCGGCGAATCCGTAGCCGAATAAGACTTTGTATATGTTCACCAGCGAGTAGGGTCTCGGGACCGACAGGTCGACGTTAAGGTAACTGCGCCTCGCGAGTTGTAAGGCACACCGGAAATCAAGGTCCTCGATGAGGTCCATGTTAATTCGGTGACGAAGTATTTCGGAACGAAGGACGTTGATGTCGAAGTTTAGATTATAGGCGATCACGGTCTTTGTGTGTGACCCGATGAATTTCATGAACCCCACGAACACCTCGGCGAAAGGAGTTCCTTCCTCGAGAGCCTTCTCTTTGGTGATGCCGTGAATTTCCGTTGACCTCGCACTGATTTCGAAATCTTCAGGGTAGACGATCTTATCGAACGTGTCCAAGATGATACCCTTGTCCGAGAAACGAGCAGCTGATAGGGACACCGCCCTGCACGTGTCGTAGTCACTCAGTTTACGGCGCGCATCGGGATTGTTTCCTTTCGGTAGACCGGAAGTTTCAAAGTCGAAGGTTATGTATTGCATACAATTTAAATGCGCGTTAACTTTAATGTGCTTCAAGCTCAAGTTTTACAAGAGGCTGGTGGTTAAAGACTACCCGTGTTCGTGCGAAATCTGCGGCGTCAGTTTCGGGAACACGAAGGATCTCATCAAGCACATGGGGTACCATACCACCGAAGATATCAACAAATGTTTGCGCGTGGGATACGGGACGGTTCGGTGTAGCACGTGTTGGAGATCTTTCAGGACAGTCGCGACGATGGACGAGCACACGTGTCCACCCATCATCCGCGACGATAGCCTAGATTCCATCGTGATTCATGAATAAAAATATTACATAATATCAGGAAAAAATGGTACGAACGAGTAACATCACGATGTTCTCCGAACGGAAACGGAAATCTCCTAAGAAGAGCACAAAACTGAGCCCGGCGACTATCCAAAAGGTACGTAATGCCGCGGCGGCGTCGAAGCGTAAGCGGAACGCTGAGGACGAGGCGAAACGTAAACGCGGACGCTCCATAACGAGGAGGATGAAGAACACCGTGGTGAACACCGCGAGACGTGTGAAAAGGAAAATTACAGGAAAGTCCAAGTACAAAAATGTCAATAAGGAATCAGGAAAGGGTGTTAACAACTGGGCCGCGACGAAGATCCAAGCTGCCGCTCGCGGCTACATGGCACGCAAGCCTGTCATTGGACTCACGGCGGCGCAGAAACGAGCCCTGAACCCTGTCGTCAGTAACAACATATTCTACAACGCACCGGCACCCCGCTTCCAGGGAGCCAGGACCGCCGCGGAGGCCGTGTTGAAAATTTACCCGAGAATCGAGACCGCGGTGCTCGATAAAGTCGTGAAATTAGCGAAATATCTCGCGACGCGGCAAGGTGGGGATTTTACCAAAAGTTTCGGTAATATTGTCATGACACTGTTCCTTGCAATTCACTCGCGAAAGGTGCCGGGTATGAAAGCTATATTCAACTTACCCAATCCTCCGACCACCGCCTCCATCGCTTCCTCCGCGTTGTCCGCTTGGCTCCAGTATTGGTCACCGGCGTCGCTCGAAAGTAAGATAATATTCGAGATTCTCTTCACGCCAGATTTTATTGCAAGGTCACGTTTATCTATGGCAGGTTTTGCGTTTATGGTGGTAACCTCCCTCGTCGCGGCGGTGGCGTTCTTAACCCGGAACACACCGGTCGCAGATTTTAAAATGTCTTCCATGGTGAAGCTTCTTCGCGCGTTCTTCATGGAGAAGGCCCTTAAGGTCGCAGTAGGTAAGGGTCGCGCACTGATGAATACACCGAGACTCATACAAGATATGCATGTCCGTTATAAGAGGGCGGTAGCGAGTCTCCGAAGGCGGACAGCGAGTACCAGGAGGAGTCCTGTCGGTTTCCCTGCCGGTGCCCCTGTGAGCATAGAACCGCGAAATATTCGCACATTCGCCAGACAGCCCTTGCCCAATCTCGCCAATCGCCGTTAAAATAATTTTCCGCGGTAGTAACAAGTAATGGTTAAAACTTCTGTCAAACGAACGCCAGTCAACAAGAATTCCATGGCAGTTTACGTAAGTACTTTGACGAAGAACCGGCGCAAAGAGAGACGAAACTACTCGAGACTCATGAGGGAGACACCCAGTCCGGTCAGGAAGGCCCGCACGGTGATCAACACAAAGTATAAGGCCGGTGCCCTCAACAGGGTGAAACGAACTCAGGCAAAGTACAGGGCTGCAAAAAACAATGGCGCGAGGACGATGTTCAACAAAATGAAGACGACACGGCTTGCTGCGAAGACTGGGTTTAGGGTTAACTCTAAAAGGGTAACACTCAAGCTCAAGCCAAAGGTCGTAAAAGCTCTTAAGAATAAAAGCCCCAAAGATGCTTTAGTTGTTGCGAACGTCCCAAACATGTATAAGACAGTATTGATACGAGCAGCGCCCAAAATTAAACGACTCCTTTCCGGTGTAGACTGGCAAAATGGATTGAAATATACAATCGTATATCTAATGGGATATTATATCACTCTACAAAACCCACGACTCACAAATAATTTTTTTAATCGTGTGATCAAAAGTACGATGCGTAACCAGTTTCCCCGAAGATTCATCGGTGGACAGCCCCCTATTCCTGAGCCCGAGCCCGAGTTAGGGTATTTTAACACAGCCATGAAATTGTGGAGTAAGTATTATGCAAACAAGAGAGCCTCGAACCGTGCCAGAAACGCCGGTATAGATCTTGGAAAGGAACTAGTCGATGGATTTTTAGAAACATTTTTTGATACTATACCAGGTAACTATGGGAAGTCTCAGGTCGGTATCTACTCTGATTATATTATCTTTTTAGCTGGTTTTGTGATGGTCGTACTCGCATATTTCCCGTACCTCAAACCAGGAGCCAAGAAACTCCTAATTCAAATTTTTGATTTCATTAAAAAAGTCGACAAAAGACGACTTTATGAATTCATTCAAAGGAAAGTTGTTCAACAAAAGAATCGTGTTGCCAATACGCTACAGGCTCCTGGAGCGTTAGCTGGTGTGGTATTCGAGGAAGTGGGTAGGTACGCCATGACAGGCGGAAATCCGGGAGTGTACTTGTTGAACATGACAAGTCGACGCATGCTACCCTCTACTTGAATTTAAAGATACTAGTCTCCCTACTGTTAATATGGATCTCAAATTGGTTCATATTAACAATAAAGTGTACGATCTCTTCGTGATAGCGAACGACCGCTACATCACTCCAACCCTGGCGAACGGGTTCGAGTGGGACGGGTGGATGCGAGAAGATCTGCGGCAGTGTTACCGACCCGGTACGGATATTCTCGATATCGGCGCGAACATAGGGTACAACAGTCTCATGTTTTCCGAATTCGGGCCCGTGTGCGCATGGGAACCCCTGTACCACGAGGTAGCCAAGCAAAACGTTCAAGCGAATAAACTGAAGAATTCAGTGACTGTGTTCGACTACGCACTCTCGGATACCACCGACACCGCAGATATATTCATCCCGAAACCGGATCCGGAGATTCACCGACTCCCTGTGATCAATTACGGTAACAGCGGGTTCGATATTCCAGAGGAAACGCGATCAATCTCCGTCTCGGTGGAACGTAAAAGGCTGGACGACGTGTACGGGGGGGTACCCTCGTTCATTAAGCTAGACGTCGAGGGACACGAGAGTAACGTATTGAAAGGTGCTTTGGATTTGATTACAAAATATAAACCTGCCATCATGGTTGAAATACACAACATGAAGAGCAGTGAAGTGGACCCGTTCCTGAAGGGTCTCGGGTACGGTGCCCCGGTGTCGCGCCCCGAGCACATGTTCCTGTATCAATTCTCGTCTGAAAAGTAAACCTCCTCCTCCACGGGTTCTTCAGTCTCTTCTTCCGGCTCTACGTCCATCGTGCCGTCTTCCTCTTCATCCGCGGTCTGCGGTTTCGGTGGTTCATCCTCTTCGATTGGCGGCTTTTCCCTTTTTACTTTTTTTACAGGTTCCTTGTCAAATATCTTTGCCAAAATGGTGGGTATTTTTTTCACAAAGAGAAGTCGCTTCTGCTCGTTCTGTTTCACCTTTTCGATAAACGCATTGCTGAACCCCCTCGCCTTGTACGCTTGTAGTACGAGCTTCAACGGGGGCCTCGCATTGCGTTTATAGTACTGCTCGTAGATAATCAGAAAGTTCGGAACGATTTTAATCCTTACGATACCACTCTTCAAAATCCTGAAGTTCACGTACACGCGATCTAAAAACGGGAGCTCCGGTTCGTCAGATATATCACAGGGAGAGGGTGGTGTGTAAATAGGTAATTCGGGGTCAACGAAAGGGATGCCCATGTCGATGTTGTTTTGTTCCAGCGCTTTCAGGTACGCAGCCTGGTACATGACCGGTTGTTTCTGAGATTCATGTTGTGCACGGAATGTTGGAGTTATTATCTTGTGAAGGAACGAATCCTTCCTGGGACGCGCGTTCGTGTCTGGCTCACATCTCACACGGGGTTTCGGTCGTGTGTACATTCTCATCTTGAATAGTCTCGTCTTCCTTAACTTTGTTCATAAAAAAGTCGAGCTCACATTCGATCACTTTCGCCGATTGTGCGTTGACGTGCGTGTAGTACGGCCCCCATATCTCTATGACTTTTCTGCCCTTATCGTACCAAAGATAGTCGAGGCCGAGTTTATGTGTGAGCCAGTAAAACCGCTTACCCGTCCTGCCGATGAACGCGAACATGTCACCGTCCGCGTACCTCGAAACGTCCATTTGAGAGTAATGGGCGATCGGCGGGGTGTACGGGGCCATTCCTTTTACTAGCTTCCATTTGTTTAAGTAGCATTCTTATGTGTTTTCGAGAGTACACGTGCTTTTTGTGCTTCTTGTCGTTTTTAGTGACGCGCTTCTTCGGTTCAGAGTCCATTACGTACATCTAGGCATCAACCTCTATGTCCGTTTCGTCGACGAGGGATTCGTCCTCGCTTTCGCACTCCGTGTCAGAGCATGTGAAATCCTTGTCACCGTGTTCGTCGTAGTACACGTAAACGTTATCAGCCTCCTTCATGAAGTGTCCGGTATTCTCCAGCTTTTCGCATTCGTAGTACCTGGAGATGGCGTCTTTCGAAATCGTAGTCTTCTCTGTGGAGAAGCAGTACGTACTGTTCGTGCGTTTCTCCAGAAATTTGACGGTACACGTATCGCCGTGGTCCTTGGTGATCTTGGCAACCTGCGAATCGATATCGACGATCATTCTACTTTACTGGTATAGAAATTTAAATCTTTAATAAGGTTATGATGGAACAGCTGAAGGTCGCGGGGGTTGATTACATTTCGAATCGTACGGTACAGTCCGGTGTGGACGCAGTCATGTTCGACATAGATGATACACTCATCTTCACGGACGGCCGACCGAACGGTCCCATCATTGATCTATTGTACATAGCGACCCTGAAAGGGTACAAAATAGTCATCATCACCGCGAGGGCGGGAATACCCCGGGTCATCGATTTCACGGTGGACCAGTTGAAGGAATATAACATCATGTACGATTATATTGGATTCACAAGCCCGGAGACTAAGGGTATCATGAAAGAGAAACTCCCCTACAACTTCGTCCTCTCCGTCGGCGACATGCCGACCGATCTCACCGCGTCCGAGCATTGGCTCAGCATTTCCACCTTTTCCCACAATTGATACAGGATACGTATGTGGTCATGGGCTCGTCCGCCGAGCGCGTTTGTAATTGGTAATACGTCGTCTTGTTCGACTTACACTTCATGCATTTGAAGAAGCCGACGTGTTCCTCTTCCGCCTTGCGGATGAGGTATTCTTTGTGCATCTCCTTGTGTACATTGTCCTCCACCGTCTTCGCATACATACCCTCGGGTTGAAGTTGTTCCGGTCGCATCGACACAATTTCAACTACGGAAAGTTCTCGCGTCATGGCTTTACTCCTAAGGTCCTCGTTCGAAGTGAGTGCGTTCTTCAGAAAGAGAAACTTGTGCTTGTATATGTTGGTAAATTTATGATTGTCCCACGCCGCCACCCCCTTCTTGGTACTCTCGATCGTCCGTTTCGAGTGCCGCACAATACACTTCTCGAGGTCCGAGCACAGCGCATCGTCGACCCCGACGCCGAAGACGGCCGAGAACTGCTCGACGACGTATTGTCTCAGAGGGTTCTCCATTCTCATATGTATATGTACCCGAATCTATAAGTGGCTTACGGAAGGGGTAGACCCTCGTACGGGTTGTTCCTCGTGCAATCCTCCATGTTCTCAGGGGAGCACCCGTCGAAGAAACCGGAAACCCGGCGCACTGGGTTCGTGTCGACGTAGCCGTACCTGTACGCGGTGAATTTTTCACTCTGCGTGGTCAAGTACAGAATCGCGAGGATGACGATGGCAGCAAGAACGACGCGCTTGTTCATGTTTACTTTGAACAAATATTTTTTTTATTACAACCATGTAAGTATGAACAACCGTGCTGTCCTCATCCACGAGAAACACGGGGAAATAGAGGAAATAGACCTAGACATTTCACCAATGAAGAATCAAATCTTCAAACTCCTGAGAGGCAGGCAGACCTTCATCGGGCAGTGGCCTGACATAGACGTCGTGATCATGAAGGCGGAGGGTGGTGTGTCCAAGAACGAAAACACTTTACCCCGTCCTTTCAGTAACGAGGAAGTGTTCGGCAAGGTCCTTCTCGTCAGAATGGACGAAAACTCCGACCCGCAGGATTTCACAAAGGTGGAATACGAATCATTTTGCGGTAGGAACAAACGCGTCGCATTGTAAGACGGCGTTCGCGTATTTCATGCAGAGTTGGAAATGAATGTACGCCCAGTCCACTGGATTATCGATGGACGGCTTGCCCGGTAGGGGGTTCGTGTTGACGAACTTTAGGACATCGAGCTTCTCGCCGCTGATGGTCTTCGCCATACCCTCACCGACATCCTTCAACCACATGACGTGGCTTTCATTCTTACAATCGAAACTTCGCACGAAGTGAGCCATGTTTATAATACAATAGATCTTATTCTATAAGTAGCCTCGCACTCGGATCCTTCACCGTGGTCCACTTAGGACGCCAGATTTCAGTGATCAGGTGGTCGTTATCTTTACCGTACATCTTCCAAAATATGCTTCGGTACAACGCCTCTTCTTTCGTGAGAGGAACGTTGTGGTACCTACACTTGGCCCTGATCTCCTTGAACTGATCGTCGGAGACGTCTTTCTCGGCGTACTGTTTGATCTGCGCGACCCAGTTCGTGCCGACCGCATCGCTCATACCGTCCTTGCGGCGTAGCAGGACATCGTCCGGTAAGTACCCCTCGAAGGCTTCGCGAAGGACCTTCTTCTCGACAGGGTCAATTTTAAGGTGTTGATTCATCGTCATACACACCTCGACGAATTCCTTGTCCAGAAAGGGTACTATGAGGTCCAGTCCGTGGGCGCCCGCGCACCGATCGGCGCGGAGTCCGTCGAACTGGTGGATGAGTCGCAGACGTCGCATGTTCTCGCACGCGAACGCCTCCACGTTGGGCGCTTTATGAAAGTAAAGGTAGCCGCCCAGGACCTCGTCACTCCCTTCACCCGAAAATATATACCGACACGACGTGTTCTGCTTGATGTACTTGCACAGGAGCCACATGGGCGTGCTCGCTCGAACCGTGGTGGTATCGTAACTTTCGAGCGAATGGATCACGTCGTTGATGTGATTGATACCCTCACTCGTCGTGAACGTCACCTCGGTATGATCCGTCTTGAGGTACTCGGAGACACTTCGCGCGGCCAGGAGGTCGGGACTGCCCTTCAGACCTATGGAGAAGGTCTTGATGGTCCCCATTTTTCGGGCGGCGATGGACGCGATGAGGCTACTGTCCAGCCCCCCCGAAAGGAGGAATCCCACGTCGCGCTCGGTGGTTTCGAGTCTGTCGTGGACCGCGTGCTCCAGCGCCTCTCGGATGACTCGGTGGTGATTATGGACGAGGTACCTGTTCACCGGCCAATAGGTGGTGTGATAACACACGAAATCGTCCACGTAGGAATCGTAGATGTGACCCGGTGGGAAGATGTGTATCTCACTGTTCAGCCACAGCAGGGCCTTGACCTCACTCGCGAACGCGATGGACCCTTCGTCGTACCTGGTGTAGAACAGTGGACGCACGCCGTACGGATCACGGGCGGCCATGACGCGCTTACCGTCCGTGTAGACGAGGGCGAAATCGCCGTTAATGTGGTGCTTGACCGCATCGAAAATACCGAACGAATCTATGACTGGGATGAGGATCTCACAATCGGAGGTTCCCTTGAGTCCTTCGTAGTATCGGAACCGCTCGTGGTTATAAATCTCACCGTTGCACACCAACATTTTCTTGTCCCGTATGAATGGCTGCATACCCGTCGGCGTGAGATCGTTTATCGCCAACCGGTAAAAGTCCATGCGACACCGCCCGATCTTCTTACTCGCGTACCCATCCGGTCCCCTGTGGTTCAGGAGGTACGACGGCGTCTCGACGTCCTCCCCGAAGAGTGCCAGTATACCACACATGTAGAGTACTCTATCACTTCGTTTTTAAGCTGGTGAGCCATTCACTGTATTCACCAAGGTCTGCGTTCCCGTCCATCTCTTGTCCGGACATGTTCATGGTCTCACTTTCCGAGTTGTTATAAACGACGTCGAAGGTGGTGATGCAGAAATACGAGACGTTCGCTCTATTGGCGATCTTATCCAGTGACCCGAAATCGAAGGACTCGAGATCCAGGTACTTCTTAATCTGGTCGGGTCGACCCCACGGGTGGGTGTACGCGCCCATCTCCAGTTTCCGCGTGTCTCTCGACATGTCCAGACTCGGCCAGATCCGCGTTTTCGACCTGAACTCAGACGCGTAATCGATGTACTTACCAGCTATATCCTTATCGGCGAAGCATACGAACCGGGGTTTTTGTTTCAGGTCCACCATCGTGAGGTACGTCCCGGCGTGTGTAAGCTTCACAAAGTGGAAGTCCATCTTAATTTATATAAGGAAATAAACTTTAAATAGAGTAAGATGAACTTCCCTAAGACTGCTGGTCAATGTAAATACGTGCTCGCGCTCAGGTCGAGTAAACCGATCGTCATCGGCACGGGACCGGCCGGTTCGGGGAAGACGCTACTGGCGTGTCATATGGCGATCGAGCATATCGCCAGGGGGAAAGTGATCCTCACGCGCCCGATCGTCGCCGCGGACGAGGAGTTGGGGTACCTACCAGGGGACATGGACCAAAAAATGGAGCCGTGGACCAGACCGATGTTCGATATCTTCGAGAAATATCTCACCCATAACCAGATGGACAGGAGCATACTGGTCGAGCCCTTAGGGTTCATGAGAGGTCGAACCTTCGAGAATACGCTCATCATAGCCGACGAGATGCAGAACGCCACGCCCAATCAGATGAAAATGTTACTGACCCGAATCGGGAACGGCACGAAACTCATCATCACCGGTGATCTCCAACAATCTGATCTCGGGGAGGAAAACGGTCTCGCCGACCTGGTCTACCGTTTGGGCCTGTACGATGCGACGTTCGTAGAACACGTCGACATGGGCGAAGACGATATCATCAGACACGGCGCAGTCGCCGAAGTTCTTAAAATATTACAAAAGTGATTTCTCCAAGTCGGCTATTTTCTTCATGATTTCCTCCATACGTTCCTCAGCCTGCTCGATCTCCTCCTCGATTTCATAGTACCGCTCGGCCAGTTTGAAATCCTCGGTGGGGAGATCTTTCAGGGCACGCGCCAGTCTTCGGCACCGGGCCTGTAATCGATACATCCAGATTTCCAACTCTGTCATCTGTCCTTAGGTTTACAAAAAAAATCTATGGATATAGTAAATGTCATTCTTCGGTAAAGCCAGAAAGGGGGCGGGTGCTATCAGGGGTGGAATGGGTCGAGGCTTTCGTGCAACCGGTTTTGGAAACACTGACGCCTATAGGGGAATGCGCACATCCCTGAAACAGAGAGCCGACTTCTCGCTATCGTACGGTTCGATCATCCTGATCACCATGCTCGCGGCGTCGTACCTCGTCGTCGCGTCGCTCGGGATCGACACGTTCACGAATAAGTGTAAGGAACTCGCAGGGGTTAAGTCCCAAGAAAACCTAAACAAGTGGCTCGTCGCCACGCTGGCGATCGCGATCACCATACCGTTCACACTCATCGTGGTTAGGACGGCGGGTAAGAGACTCCAACCCCTCATGGCGATCCTGTTCGGCATCCTCGGTATCGTCGCCTCGTCCGCGGTGATCCACTGGAATAGGAAATGCGAAACGCCCGAAAGCGAGAAAATCTACGGAGGCATCAATATGGCCGTATTCATAGTCATGTTCATCTTGGGGGCGACTTTCATGATGGGAGAGAAAGCCGCGGTTGAACCCATTTACAGTTCAAATGGAGGGGTTATGTAAAAATATACACACCCTCCTGATGCTCTTGGCCTACGTGATGCGCAGGGCAGGAACATTTTCGATGGAAGAAAAGGTTAAGATGATTGAATTTTTAGGGTACATGGCTGCGAACCCCCACGTCAGAATAGCGGGACCAGGGGGTGAAGAGACTCCGTTAGGGCGAGCGATGCAATACCGATCATCGCCAGTCGGCCGTTTACAAGCTCCGTCTCGGGTTTCCAGAAGCCCTGAACGTATCCCTCATCGTTAGAATTCACCGCTGTTCCGAGGAACGCCAAACTGGCAACAGCGACAGAGAGGCCGATATTGTCATGGAACTGCGTTTGGATCGAGTTACCGGTCATGATCTCATCTATCGCCGCAGAGGTGAAACCGATCATAGCCGCGCGCCCGTTGACGCGTTCGGCTACGGAGAGGTAATCATTGGAGCGTTTGATGGGTGTGAGCTTGGTGGAGGTGGTCTGCTTCGGGGCCGTAGGCGTGGGCTTGGCACAGGCAAAGATGAGAGTACTCATTGTATCTAACCCGGGGTCCTACTCTTTAACATCCTTTTCGAGGACCGTTTTCAAAATGTACAGTTGAACGATAAATCCCACCGACGTGTACACCGTGGCGATGTTCCACCCGAACTTCCTGTACTGGTACACCACCCAAAGTAAACTCGCGAACAAGGCTAGGTACAGCATCTTCTTGTCCTCGATTTTCCCCCTTTCTTTGTTCACCTGGTCGTACATCTGCAGGAGACCGATACCGAATCCCATACTGGAAATGATCTCATTAAAATCCATACTTATAGTATATGGATATATTTTTAGAGAAGTTCTCAGGAAAGATCAACACGCAAAGCCTCCTCCGAACCATCGAGGAACTCAAGACTGAGTTTGTCGACGACGGAATTACCAAGGAAGATCTCCCCCCGATCATCACCCGACTCATGATGGAGACCATGAAGTTTAAGGGTCTTCCCGGCCCGCAGAAGAAGAAGCTCGTGATCGGCGTGCTCTATCACTTCATCGAGCAGATCGATAAGGGTGACAAGGATTCCGAGATTGAGAGCATCCTCAAATCGATGGTCCCTCCCATCATCGACGGGTTCGCGTCCATGCTCAAGCTCCGTAAGAGAGTGCCCAAATGGTTACGTTGTCTCATCCCGAAACACTAATTAGAGAATAGAGTACTACACTCAGTAGTATGCGGTTCCCTTCTCTCGATGTCATGATTCAATACGGAATTTACACCGTCAAGGAACTCACGCGTTTCTCCGAGGGGAAGGTATCCAAGAAGAAACTCGTATGCCTGAACGAATGCGTGCGCTGTCAATTCGTGTACGAAGGATCGGTGTGCCTGAACTGTCAGGTGTGATTACTTTGGTTTTATAATCAATCCTAAAGCGTTCTCTAGATTATTATGATTGCGCTTCAACGGCTTCGCCCTCTTTAGCTTTAGCGCGTTGTTATTCGAAGTCGAATTCTTTATTTCTTCCATCTTTTTCGTGTTCGAAATAAAGGGTATGACGTGATCCTTGTACGGCTTCGTCGCGACGTCGACCTTCTCCACGTCCTTATCCACGGTTTGATTTTCCCTGAACTCCTCTATTGTCATGTCACCGCCGAACACAGCCAGTTTATATCTACACGGAGCCGGCTTGACGTGCCCCGACTGCTTGTACATCCGTCGCCGCATCATGATTATGTTTCCGCAGATGATACCCCCTCGACTCAAGCCGTATTTGTCTAGGGCGTGTGATTTCATACAACTCCAGGAACAAAAATTACCCGTCGTTGTAAAAAGGTTACGCCGATCGTCGTATTTATACGGGAGTTGGAGCGCCGTCCCTTCGAACGGGTGACAGCACCACCAACACCACATGTACGTACAGTATTTAAAATATCTTTAAGTTATCACCTTCATGATCTCGTCTAGGTCCGCCTGTGTGATGTTCCTCTCCTTGACCATCTTGGCGACCTCCGGGTCCTCCTTGAGAACCCCCTTCTCCTCCTTCTTACCGTATTCGTACCGCTCCGTGTACCTGTACGCGAGGCTGATGGCTGCGAGTAGGAACACCGCGACCATGATACTTTTCGTCCTCGCGTTGATCTTCATTATTAGATTGGTGACATTATATTTTCGACGCGAAAATCAACAGAAAAACGGCGCAGAAAACCACCGCCGCGTAGAAGGCTAGGGTTTGGGGATCCGTACCCCCGATCTTGACGGCTTCCCTATTCGCCATCTCCCGCTCGAACGCCATCCGTTCGGACATCCTCTTCTCCGCGTTGGCTGACCTGTGTGCGATCATCTGCGCGGCGAGGTCTCGCTCCGCACCCCTGTCCAGTGCCTGCGCGTCCGTCATCTCCAAACGGATCCGCTCCATCTCCGCGGCGTCGTCGATCAAGCGCTGCTTTCTGTCCAGCTGGAGCTGGTATTCGTTCGCTTGCCACAGCTTGTCCTGCTCCTTCGCGGCTTTGATCGCAGCTTCGAGTGCTTCTTTATCCTTTTTCAATGCATTGATGTCAATATCACAGGTTTGTGTAATCTCTAAATCACCGACAGCGTCCAGATCGTCCACGATCATGAGCTGGTTACAGATGTTCATGCTAAACGCACAAGCGGGTGGCATGTTCTTCGCGCCGTAAATATCACTCCCCGTGCATATACCCGGGACGACGCAATCGGCGTTACCGCCGTACGCCGAGAACGCGGGGCAGTTATCACCGAGCGGGCACATCACTTTCTCGATATCTTTTCTCGATTCGTTGACTAAGTCACAACCCGCCCACGTGGGATTTGCCTTACACGTATTCATGAAATCCCCACCTAGGACGTTTATGCACGCGCACGCAGGGTCAGTCCTGTTTAGTTTACAGTAGTCGTTTTGCAGGGTCTTAAGAGACGCCTCCGAGATTTTGGCCTCCAATAAGTTATGACACGTTTTCCCGTCCATCACGATCTTCGGTAAGTTCTTCACATCGCCGCAGAATCCAGTCCCACCGCCCATCTTCCGCCCGGTCTTGGTGTACCCTCCAAACAGGATCTGTTCCAAAAAGGTTATCCGCGTACCGTCACGGTTTAACGCTCCGGCTCCAGTCAACTGGGGCGTGGTGGTGATGCCCGTACTAATCATATTTTCTATGCTAGCATTCGTCACCTCACATTTAAGACCGAAATCCGCGCCCCCGTCGAAATCTTCTAAGCCGTCGAGTAATAAAGTCGACTCACCCAAACCCTTACACGGGTTGTGCCCTGATTCGGAAGGTGGGGCGGTCCACCGGATACAATCGTTGTTGGATTCCACTTTACCGAGGGCGTTGACCTTGGTGTTCGAGTGCCAATGCCTCCTCTTACCGCTGCGCCCTTTAGTGTGTACGTGCACGTACTTACCCTGGTTTCCGTGTTCGTTTCCCCCCGAATCGTAATCACGACACGTCCCGTCGCCGTGTGGATGATTTCCTATGGATTTCCGGTAGGCTGTCGTATACACGTCCACGGACATTTCTAATTTATGGTGGGATTTTTTTTCCTGGTGTCAAGTAGTGATGTATCTGGTGATCCTCACAGTCGCGGTGATTGTCCTCGTCGTCGTACTCACGCGTCGGAACGCGTGCGAACGGATCATCGAGGCATCTAAGAAGTACGACTTCATGGACGGACCTGAGCATGTCGACGATAAGCCGATGGGGGAGATTGCCCTCTACGAGGACGGCCGACCGCTTAACGTGGAACTGTGGGACATGTGCAAAGGCTACTACGAACCCCTAGCTTCGAAGCATAAGCTCGTCTTGACGTACGCCTTCCTGAGGAAATACGATACGGGCGCCAGGAACGATCTGATCATGCACCTCGACGACGAGGAGGACGCGACCACGACGATCAACGTGCTCTTATCGGACGTTAAGGATTTCGAAGGTGGGGAGCTATACATATTCAACGAGGACCGGACCCGGCGAATACTGGACGAGCACGGAGGTGACATGGATATCCCCCAACGCGAAAAGTTCTTGAAAGCTTGTCCGAACCTACCGGTCGTCAGCCTCAAGCAAGGCGACGCTGTATACTACGAAGGGTGTCGCTCGTTACACGGGGTCACGCCGGTGACGAGCGGTGAGAGGTACGTATTAGGGTTTTTTAGTAAATTTCTTTAGCGCCTCCTGTTTCCTGTGTGTGCGGTAGATCAGGTACAGCGATATCAACACGGCAGCCGCGGCGAGCTTCAGGTTCATTTGATATACGTCGAGAAGTAAATTTCGAGTATGTCGGTGACCTCGTCGAACCGATCCTGCGCGGCGTACTCGAGAACCGAATCCAGAATTTTCGGGTCGTTCATCACCGGCTCTAAAATCTTGCGAAGGTCTTCGATATGCGTCTCCTTGAATCCGCCGTTGGCGATGCCGGCGTCGATGACGTCATTGGCCGCTGTCTTGCTCTGCACGAAATCGACGTACGATTCACTTCTCAGGCAAAGAAACACGATGATCACCAGGATGAGCAAGACAACCGCGGTGTTCATGCTTTATAAGCTTCGTACATTTTATTTCTTCTCAACCTTCTCGAGTAACTCGAGGAGGGTCTTGCGGTCGCCCATCTCCGCGAAGTCCATCGCGTCCTGGACAACCTGGTCGTCGTCTGTGAGTTGAACGAATGTGTTCATCACGTACAGAGAATTGAGATCCTTACTCTCATCGTTGAGATGCTCCACCAGACCTTCGGTTATAGTCGAATAATACTCGATGGTCAGGCACCGGTTCCTGTACAGGTTATACATCCAGATGGAGATCACGATGACTGAGATGATCAACACGATTCGGTTAAGTTTCATTATACCTTTATACGAGGATTTTTTTCTCAGTACAAATCATAATGGGTGGATCTGAATCTAAATCCGAAACTCACATTTCCAACGAGATCGTCAACCAGTCCGTCTTTAATGCGTTGAACAAAACGGAGAATGTTCAGAGCTCGTCCGTGCTTGCTGACCAGAAGTTGGTACTGAAGAACGTCAAGGCTCTGAGTTGCAAGATGAGCGTCAACCAGACAATGAACCTCGACATAAAAACTATAGCACAGTTCGAGAAAAGTGATGCCACGGAGCTGAACGATAAAATCGAAGCCGAACTGGACAATGCACTCAAAGCAGAGCAGGAAACAGAATCTGGAGCCGGTGGCACATCTTCTACGGAGAGTAGCGATTACACGAATATCAAAAACTCCGTTCGAAATGAGATGGAGACTAATATCACAAATGAAACCATTAACGAATTGCGCACGAAGATCGTGGCGAATCAGGAACTCGTCATGGAGAACTATGTGATGGACCCCCTCGGATTCCAGATTTTAAAGGATATGGAGATGGCACCCACGATCGAGATGATGCGCCTGGCTTCGCAAACCTCATGCGACATTAACCAGGATATGGTTATCAAGTTCGTCGCGGAACAGATCGGAGCATCAATTACAAAGATTGTGCAGACAAATGAAAAAGTGAACAAACTTGTCAGCGATACCGAGAAGAAGACCACTACCAAGACCCAAGGTGCAGGCGGGGCTGTGGCGGAAGCCGCCATGGGTGTCGGTGGGGCTTACGCGGCAGTGGCTGAAGGTGTCGGAAGTGGTGTCGGCACGGCCGCAGAGGGAGTTGGATCCGGTGTGGGCGACGCCGCGACTGGTATAGGCGCTGGCTTAGGCGCCGCGATGGCCGGTCCGTTCATCCCTTCCGCGATCTCTTCTTCGTCCATGATGGCTGCGGGTATGGTGATGATGATGATGTCGAAGGGTGGCGGCGGTCCGGACCCTGCCATGATGGCCGCCATGATGCGGAAATAAATCTTAAAGAAATCAATCACTCATTATACTAATGATCCTCAGTATCGACGTTGGTATAAGGAACTTGGCGCTCTGTCTCCTCGACGATAAAAACGGCAACTTGGTACAGAACTGGGACGTGGACGGCATTCCCCCCGAATCGAAAAACGGAATCTACGTGTCCATGCGCGACCACCTCAACGCTCGACCGTGGGTCCTGACCGCCGACACCGTATTGATCGAAAAACAACCTGATCGGAACAAGAAGATGATCTCGGTCATGCACTTTCTGCATAGCTATTTCATCATCAAGTGTCCCCAGGCTGAAACGATTCTCTACGACGCTCGCCATAAGATCCCGGACGTCGTCGGTCCAGGGAAAGCGCAATACAACAAGCGCAAAAAGGTCGCCATCCAACGGTGCGAGGAATTCATCAAGGACGGACCCACGAACGCGCACTGGCTCGAGACCTTTAAGGCGAGTAAAAAGAAGGACGACCTGGCCGATACGGTCATGCAAGCACTCTCCTTCGTCAATCGCGTCGAGGTCCTCCCCGCGTCCGCGTCCAAGACGAAGAAACTCGTCGCCCGAAAACCCAACGAGAACCAGAAGCGGACCAAGTATTCAAAGTGTAACCTGGCGTGGTTGTATCTCAACAAAGTTGAGTGTGAGGTTCTCGAGAACAACAAACGGTTCATGAAGGATCTGCGTAGGTACTACACCGGGATCGACGATCTCATCAGGGACTTAAAAAATTAATGTCATCAGAATACAACAAACACTATGTTCGCCGCAATCGCCACATCCCCCACGTGGTTCGCCAAGAATGACGATTTCAAGAGGATCGGCAAAAAAATTCAAAAACAGAGGAAGAGTGAGGTTGATAAGATCAAGGATAAGATCGGTGATATCGCGCGCGACGAGCAGAGGCGCGTGAAGGAATATTTCAAGGAACACCAGGATCTTATCAAGAACGACAAGGAGACTAAAAAGAAGAAGAAGGGCAAGGTCAAATCGATCGATCTTTACGAAAAGTAATCCAGATCGCGAACGCCACGAGCAACGCGGCGACGGGCGTCCCGTTGAATCTCTCAGCCAGGAGAGCGCATATCACACTGTATTGAACTACCCGTATTTCCTGTCTTGTTTTGACCATTGAGCGCTTCATCGCCGCTCTGGACCTCTCCAGGCCCAGAACAGTCGAGCTGATTTTACCAATCTTAGACGGAATTTCCGTGGTGTTCATCACCATTTCGGCGATGTCCAGAGACTCTAGAAACTGCTCTTGAATCATCGGTTCCAGATACGTGAAATAATCAAAGTCTGGATCCAACTGTAAACATATCCCTTCTATGAGGGAGAAGGACTTCGCTAAGTATACGAAACTCGTCGGCACAACGAACGGTTTTTCCATCGCCAGTTCGGCTGCCAATTCGTCGTTCATGATAGCACCGCCGTCGAGAGTTTCTAAATACCCCAAAATAGTCTCGAAGAACAGTTCGATATCGCTGATATCGGAAGACGTCGGTACGATGACCCCTAACCGAATTAAGACTTGAACGATTCCCCGTGTGTCTCGTTTAATGATACAACCGAACAAATCACCGAATCCAACCTTGAGTTCTTCGCTCAATTCAATCAGGAGACCAAAATCATAGAACACCAGTTTCCCGTCCTTCGATACCCCCAAATTACCAGGGTGGGGATCACCGTGAAAAAGACCGCTGTCCATGGTCTGAATCACGTACGAATTTACGAGGGCCTCGCACACCTTTTTCCTGTTGATCTTCTTATTTGTGATCTCTGTTATCTTTTCTGATGGTACATATTCCATTACAATCATCTCACTGGTACAATGTTTTTTATACACGCGGGGTATCCTGATCCAGTCATGAGCTTTCAGTGACCTTTTGAATCGTATTGCGTTATCTACTTCCTGCACGTAATCAGCCTCCCCGAGTAAATACTCTATAGAATCGTTTAATACGAATTCCGAACTGGCCCCCGTGTCGATACCGACAGTTTGGAAAAACTTCAATATTTTGGCTACGTTTTCCGTGTCCGATTTCATGGTCTCGTAGATACCCGGTCTCTTTAATTTTACAACGACGCGCCTCTTTCCGTTTTTCAGGACAGCTTTGTGCACCTGACCTATACTCGCAGATTTGAAAGGGGTTTCGTCGAATTCTTCAAATATGTCCATGTTCAAATCATCTTTCACCAGGTTATAATCGAACGGCGGGACGTTATCTTGAAGAGATTCCAACTCACGAATGAATTCAGGTGGATAAAGATCGCTGCGCGTCGACGCGATCTGACCCAATTTCACAAATGTCGGTCCGAGATCCAGCAACTGATCCCTGGTCCACCTACCGAGCGCACCTTTGTCCTCTGTGAAACGATCCTTCCACAAATACTTGGCCGCGAACTTCCACGTCTTGATTTTATTCCGCGACGGCGGTGGTGGTTTTACGACATGGTTCACACATAACATATCCCTTACCTTTACCCAGGAACTTTTTCTTTATACATTATAAACAAAATGGTTCGTCAGATCAAAAACCTTTTCGGTCCGGTGACAAAACCCACCGAACTTTTCATCAAGGCCCAGCCCCTGGTGTTCTCCCTCATCATCATGTACCAGGGCCTGTTCGCACCCAACGCGATCGCCATCCCCGAGCGCCTCGATAAGCTCTTCGGGAACAAGGTCTTCCGTCTCGTCTCCCTGATGGCCATCGCATTCGGCGCGACTGGGGATATCGAGTATGCCCTCGCGTCCACTGTCATCTTCCTGAGCGTCATGTACCTCCTCAAGACCCCCGAGGAGCGTCGCAGGACCGGCTTCATTTAATTTGTGAACCTACAGTAGAATGAAGATTCATATCGTCGGCGCGGGTCCCACCGGTTTATCCCTCGCGTGGGAGATCGTCAGGTCGACCGACCACGAAGTCACCGTGTACGAACGTAAAACGTCTTGCGGAGGTTCGTGGTGGGAACCTGACACAGAGGTTCGTGATATTCACGCACACCGAGTACTTTTTGACAGAGGGTTCGTCAACGCTCAATCCTTTCTCAAGGAAATGGATCTTGAGTGGGATGAACTCTTCCAGAAGATTTCACCGGACTTTTTCAAATACGCACTAAAAAAGTTTGAGCCGAAAGATTACCTGGCAATTCTAGAATTATTTTTCAAGGTGACATTCAAACCCGAAAAATATAAATCGGTTTCCCTTCACGACTATTTCGAGAACAAATTATCAGAAGGCGGTAAATCCATCATCGAACACTTACCGATCAACATCGACGGGGTCACATGGAAACACATGTCGGCGTACGAATTTATCAAGACCGGCGACCAACTTCTCTTTTCCAGTCCCTACACGCAAAAAGTTTCAGGGAAATTCATGAACGATGCTGTGGAGGAAAAACTTCTCGGTGCCGGTGTGAATTTTATATTCGGCTCGGAACTCGAAAAAGTGGAGTACCGAGAAGACGGGTACGAAGCATCTTTCAGTGATGGGACGTCCGTATCCGATGGGATGTTCTTCATGTGTATAGACAACAGCCCCGCACTCAAACTCATAGGCGATAATTGGGGACCCCTGGCTGAGAAGAAGATCCGAAGCGCGACCTACGGGTCGATATGCGTCTTACTGGATTACGACGAGTTCGTGCCCGCCGGTGAGGAGCTCGAGACCCTGACCACTACCAAATGGAATATCCTCGTTTCCAATTTGCCCGGGACCAACACGGTTTCGTGTGTCCTATGCGATCTCACGAAAGAAATTCTCGCCAGTGAACCGGATGTCGTCAAACGTGAGGTGATTCACCAGCTCGGTCTTCCACCGCCCCGAGAAATAAGGATCGGGTGGGGAAGTGAATGGACCGGCGAAAAATGGGAATTTTCACAGAGTTCGGGGGTGTTGGGTCTGAACGGGCAAGTCCCGTATTTCGGTGTGTGCCCCAACGTCGCTCTGTGCGGCATGATGTCGTACCGCAACACACCCTACTCGAGCATAGAAGCCGCGGTCGAAGTTTCCAGGCGGCTCAGTCACGAATGTTTCGGGACTCGGTACCCGCTCAAACCGATCGCCGTTTCCCAGGTACTCGCGATCTGCGTCGTGACACTCCTCGTAATAATTCTTGTATATCGTAATAAGAACCAATGAAGTTCTCAGCCGAAGTATACGAACCGATGTATGATTTCAATGATAGGAAGTATATTAGGGTTACCGTCCCTGAAAATGTCCGTGCCACCATTGAAAACATGCATATGAAACGTACGCACCTTTTGAAAAGCGTAAATGTGGACGACCCTTTGGATGGTCGAGTGCTCAGGGTTAAAATTCCGTTCCGTTACAGGAGAGTGATGTGCAGCGTCGAAGGACGCCCCATTCAGTCTCTAGTAAGGGGGGACGAGATCGAGGTGGTGGTCGATTTCAAAGGGGCTTGGAATGTGGAGAATCACTCGGGTTTCTCGTGGGTGCTTTCGTCCTCGATCTTCTCGAGCTCCTCGTCGGAGGCCTGAGTTGGATCACGGGGGAGTTCGATCGTCTCCAGCCCCCCCTTTTTAAGGTCGCGGAAGGTCTGGAGCATACCCTGAAGCCTAAATATCTCCTGGGTCATCTGCTCGATGGTCTGAGTGACCTTCTTAATGTTTTCGTCGATGTTCACGGTGGGCATTTACGTAGTTAAAGTTTGTAGTCTTTAACTAGGTAAAGATGGGTACACTGACAAGGACCGGGTACTTGATATCTCGCACCGAACTGAGTAAGGTTCCACACCAGGCAGTCGTCGTCCTCGGCGGTTTAAAAAAAGAGCTTACCGTAAGACCCGTGGTCAACACCGACTATGGGTTTCCTCCACCGCCTTTTAAGGTGTTCCGAGCGACTAAAGACGGAATCTGCGCTCCAAGATTCTTCGGCATCGAGAAAATGGGGCCTGCCAAAATCGACAAAAGACCCGAACCTGCGAAAAGCACAGCCAAGTTCACAGGAAAATTGCGAGATGCCACCCACCAAAACGAAGCCTTCGCAGCAGCGATTAAAGCAGGCAGCGGCGTGCTTTCTTTACCGTGTGGGTTCGGCAAGACGACTGTATCCCTGGCCATAGCCTGTAAACTCGGCTACCGCACGATGATTGTCGTGCACAAACAGTTTCTCGCGGATCAATGGCGTGAGCGTATTCAACAATTTTGTCCCGGCGCGACTATCGGTGTCGTCCAACAGAATAAGAAGGAGGTCGAGGGTTGCGACTTTGTGATTGCCATGCTTCAATCTCTGTCACTCAAAGAATACTCCTTCGACGATTTCGATTCGGTCGGGACGGTCATAGTCGACGAAGCGCATCACATTTGTGCCAAGGTGTTCAGTCAGTCCCTGTTTAAAATGTGCCCACGCCACATTTTCGGCCTCTCGGCTACCCCCGAGCGAAAAGACGGTCTTACCAAAGTTTTGCACTGGTTTATGGGCCCAACGTTTTTTGCAGTCGAGCGGAAGAACCAGGAACAGGTCGAAGTCTTTCCGGTCACCTTTGATTCGCCGAATTACAAAAATCCGCCGCCCAGTATGCGAAACGGTAAGATATCGATGCCGAACATGATTACACTTCTCGTCGAGGACCGACAGAGGAATAAGATGTTGGTGGAACTGGTAAAAAAGGCGTCGGCGGGGTCGAGACAATTACTGGTCTTGAGCGACCGGCGACTTCACTGCGAAATGCTCCACCAGTGTTTTCCCACGACTTCTGGTCTGTACATGGGAGGCATGAAAGAAAAGGCCCTCCAAGAATCGTCGAAGAAGAAGATCATCTTCGCGACATTTTCCCAAGCGCACGAAGGGTTGGATATCCCAACTTTGGACACAGTTATATTGGCGAGTCCGAAATCGGACATCGTCCAATCTATCGGACGTATCATGCGTGAAACTGCGGGTAAAAAGAACAACCCGCACATCTACGATGTAAACGATCCGTGGAGCGTTTTCAGTGCAATGTACTACAAACGCGTCAAAGTGTACCGACAGGGCGGGTTCAAAATTCACGGTAACGGTAAAACCGCCGAGGAGAAGAAAGACGAATTCCCCCGAGGCAAATGCTTTTTTACGTAATCGTCGACGTCGAACCCCGGCGGTACGGAATCATTTTTCGATAGATTCTCGGCCGGTGTGAGTAGCTGTAGATTTGTGTAATGGAAACAGACACGTTGGTGATCAACGTTCATCATGTCGAATGCGGCACACGGTATGACATGGTCGACGTGTAATTCGGTTAGCGGTACACCCTCGAATCGGGGACTCTTTTCGTATAGATATTTCAATATATCCTGACTCGATTCCATACCGGTGAGTTCCATGGTCGACGTAGATTTTCGGTTCCCTTTGAGTGCATGGTGCAACCGGCGCCGAAGATTCCACAATAGATTGAACGCTTCGTCGGTTTGACGCCTAGTTCTCATGTATTTTGTATGTTTGGCGCTTTGTTCGACCCCATTTTCTTCATAGTATTTCTTCGTCTGTAATTTTTTCTTGTCCGCATTAGCTACGTAATACCCTTTATCGTACTCCTTTTTACACGATTTACAGTTAGACCCAAATCCATCTTTTTTCTGTTTGTCATTCGAAAACTCACCAAACGATTTGAACACCTTACATTTGGTACAAATTTTCCCGTCGGTCATATACCCATGTAGCCCCACGTCTTTAATTACTTTCGTCGGTTAGCCCTTTTCAGGTACGCATTTACGAGATTCTTCTCGTACACGGGTTTTTTCCTGGCGACCAGTATCGCCCTAGACAGCCGCGTACCGTTCGTGTTCAAATTCTTGACGATTTTTTTACGGTTGCGGCCGCCCCTGTACACCGATTGAATCTTCGTCGCGGCCTTTGCCTTTTTCTTGTACGTCGACATCATTTACTATGTACCCAGATTATTTACCATCGGGGGGTAGACCCTCAGGTAGATAATCGACTTACTTTTTCATTTGGTCCGATACAGCTAACATGACCACACCTACGATGAAGGCCAGGATCACATAGTTCAACTCGGTATCCTCATCTCCTTTCTCGGGCTGTGGTTTCTTGGGAGCGACGGCCACCTCGGGCCGCCGCTGCGGAGGAGGTTCGAGATCCTCCAGCGGGCAATACGCTATCATATATTATTAACATCACAAATTAATTTCATTCTTTTTGGTCGTCTTGCGACGCTTTTTCGGTTTACCCCCTTCGACGTTGACCTCCTTAATCTCTCCGCCTGTGCTCTCGCCTGAAATAGACATAATATCGCTCAACTCATCCTCCTCTTCGATCGGGGGCGGTCGGCTCCCACCGGCGTTCAAGTTAGAATTCATGGGCATAGGAGGCGGCATAGAAATCCCACCCATCAAGCTCGCAATATCGAGTCCGGGACCCTGCATCTCATAGTTGCCCGTACCGCCCACTGGGGGTTCCACGAACGGCTCGTCGGGGTTCCTCGGTGCCGTGTTCTGCACAGCGGACATCATATTCTTCACGAGCTCTGGATTTTGTTTGATCACGTCGTTCATGTTCGGGATGGCAGTCTTGAACATCGAATTGGTTAAGTGGTACATCATCGCAGAGCCGCCGAGCATCATGATCAGCTTGACCTCGGGGGCGACACTGACCTTCGATCGGTACTTGACGTACAACTCCTCGAAGACACCGTCATAGTCATCAACGTTCTCCATGACGGATTCGGACCAACCTTCGAGTTGAATCTCGAACGGATTGTAGCGCTTGTTCAAAAATTCCAGACCGGTGACACAGGCCACCAACATACGTCGCGAGAATCGAATCGATTGCTCGACATCGATGCTGTACGTGATTCTTTTTACTTCCGACCGAAGCTCCTCGACGTTCGAGTACGCGTTGAGTCTCTTGTTCACGGTAAATCCTTTCTTCTCCAGGCGAGCTAATTTGTTCAAGAGATCACTCTTCTCCTCGTCGATGGAGGTGTACCCCTGAGTGGGTTTCTGTTCCTCTGATCGCGTGCCGGGACCGTCGTCGTCGTCGAAATCCATCTCATCGTCCTCATCGCCGTAATCGATTTCTTCGTTTTGCATGGGATGTGCTGCATTGGGAACGGACTGCTTATCCGGGTTCACGAATGCATCCATTGCCTCCTGGTGTTGCGGAGGAGGGCGGGTACCGAACGCGCTCTTCTGCGGGCGTGGGACAGGTTTGGCGCGAGGTACGGAAATTTCGATCTCATCATAAAGAGCCTGTTCGTCAGCATCCAATTTCATCACGTTGGTACGTCCACGGTCCAGGGTAATGTCGTCCATCTCTACCCTCTAATAATAATTATTACGTTTCTCTTTAACGCACTTTTTTTGTAGACATATAGTAAATATGTTCCTCAAATTCAACAAGACCAACCGCGGCGCGCTCATGTACATGGCCGTCCTCTTCGGTCTCATCTGTGTCCTGACCGTCCTCCAGGGTGGGTCCTCCGGGTACCAACCCAGGCCGATCACCATCAACGCCGTCAGCCAGGGATCCCTCTTCGATCTCGACCACAGCGAGGAGTGTGTCGCCGGCGCTCCTAACGGCAGCCCCTACAGCAAGTCTCTGACCCCGGGCGGTCTCTGCGGTGCGCAGGGTCTCGTCGCCGAC